>OBJA01000032.1_pt1 | contig 147114 bp, 143 predicted proteins | sample 1519751 | NCBI WGS metagenome assembly OBJA01 (sample SAMEA3881238, study PRJEB22517) | soil metagenome | biome: lake sediment; feature: soda lake sediment; material: sediment, water from around vicinity | place: India | collected 2013-12-23 | depth 3 m
CCCGACACACTTTAATACCTGTTGGAGAAGTAGCATGACAGAGACAATAAAGCGCTACAGCCGAGATGAGCTCAACCCGAAGATGCAGGAAACCTGGGACTGGTTGTACAAACTCACCGGTCAGGCTGCCTATATCGAAGCGGTCGCCGTGGCGCCGGAACTGCTCGATTTCACCATGGTGGATTTTTACGAAAAGATTTTTTACAAGGGCCGGGTTGACCCCCGTTACAAGCACCTTGCCAGACTGCGCATGAGCCTGGGTCACGGCTGCCGCAGTTGCAATCTGGGCAATACCGAGGGTGCCAAAGAAGCCGGTTTTTCCGTTGAACAACTCAATGCCATAGAGGGTGACCGTTCAGTGTTTGACGACGCCGAGCAGGCCGTTTTGGCATTGGCAGACCAACTGCTGTTGACCAATGTTCAGGGGCATCTGGAACCTGAACTTTATAAAAAGCTGCGGGTTCACTTCGATGATGCGCAGATTCTGGAATTGGGTACGGTGATGAGTTTTCTCGGTGGTTTGGCAAAATTTCTGTTTGTCTTTGATCTGGCAGAAAAAGAAGAGTACTGCATTTTCAAGCCGGGTGCTGCTGCCTGAAAACCGTTCACATGAGGGTTTCTTAGTATGATTATTATTTCAGGAAATATAGATCTCGATCCGCAGCGTATGGATGCTGCCTTGAAAAAAGCCATCCCCCTGATTGAGGGGGCACTCGACGAACCGGGTTGCCTTGACTATGACTGGTGTCCCAATCCCATGGTTGCAGGTCGTGTGCGAGTGTTTGAACGCTGGACGGATGAAGCATCCCTGGCCTCTCACTTCCAGTCCCGCTGGTACAGGGACATGGGCGCCCTCCTTGTGGAAGCCGGTATGCAGGGTGTGGATGTCCTCAAATACCGCACGGCTATCAGCGAGCCTGTGTACGACGAGAGCGGCACGCCACGGGCAGATTTTTTCACAGAAAAATAGTGGGTTTTACCATGCAGGTGTTGACCATGCCTTACACGAGTCAACATGACCAGAATAATTGAGTGAGGAAATCATGGATATCGAAACCGTTATTGCCCGGGCAGAAATTACCGATTTATTGGGGCTCTACTGTCGCGGGCTTGATCGACGCAATGAAGCTATCCTGCGCGCCATCTATCACGATGACGCCATCGAAGATCGCGGCTCGGGACTGTTTATTGGCCCCGCCCAGCAGTGGGTGGGGTGGACATTAAGTGTGCTGCCGGTATTTGCCCTGACCCAGCACTGTATTCTCAACATACTGATAGACGTGGAAGGGGATACTGCCTGGGGTGAAACCTATTTCAATGCCTACCACCGCTTTGGAAAATCAACTGCCGACGAGGCAAAGGATGCGATCGCCAATCAGGCGCCGATACCGGAGGACATCGCCTGGCCAGAAGGTGAAACAGAAGTGATTCTCGCAGGTCGCTACCTGGATCGTTTCGAAAGGCGCAACGGTGTGTGGAAAATTGCCTATCGAAAAATGGTGTGTGACTGGTGTCGTACCCAGCCCGTGGCGGATGACTGGTTCAGTCAAAACCCCACGGCCTACCGCAGTGTGCCCCATATTCGTGATGCGCGACTTGAGCGTTGACACGCCGCAGGGGTTTTATTGCTCAAGGCCAAGGTAAGCGGCGGCGATGGTGAACGCTTCCTGCTGATACTCATCGCTGTTGAGGTTGAGTATATGGTTGCCCTGCTCGGGGGGGAGGATTGCCCACAGCAGGGAGCCGCGAATGATGTTGTGGATATAGCGCACAGCCTTGTCGATATCCGGTTTTTTTAATGCGTCGGCATGGGGCCTGTAGAGTTCGGCCAGCACTGAGCAGATATAGTCGTTCCATTCCAGCTGCATATCGCGCACCACCGGATTGACAATGCGCTGGCGCTCAATCAACCGGGACAAGCCGGTGTCCCGGCGGGCCGAGCTGAAAATCATTTCAATGTGAAAGGTCAGCACATCGCGAGGACCTTTGTTGATCCACAGTTGTGGCTGCGTGAGTTCATCCACCTGGGCAAAGCGGGTGCGTTTGTAGGACTCAAGAATGGCGTAGAGAATTGACAGTTTGTCAGGAAAGCGGTTGTAAATGGAACCTACGGAAATGCCGGATTGACGGGATATGTCACTGATGGTGGTTTCGTCAAAACCGTTGGCGATAAACAGCGCCTTGGCATTGGTCAGAATTTTTTGCAGGGTCTTGCGGCTGCGGTCCTGCAGCGGCGCATAGATCCAGTCAGTATCGTTCAGCCACTCAATGGATAGAGCTGCTGTTTTTTTTGCCTTGGCCATGTATTGCTCTCAACAGGGAAGGTTTGCGGTACGGCGGCGTCTCGCTACGGAGAGACTATTCGATAAGGGGGCAACTATATCACGCGATTGATGAAGGCCATGCAGCCATAACGGCGAAAGGTGCCAGTGATCAGCAGATCGATGTATCTGCTTGGGGCGAAATAATCCAGATAACAGAAACTTCAATACAGGAATGAACGATGAATCAACCAGGCAAATTGGCACCGGGCCAGGCACGCTGCCCCGGCCCCAGCGTTCAGGACATTATCCACCGGGACGGGCGCTATGTGCCCCCGGTGCTTGCCCAGGAGTCCTATGTTTTTGCGGGTGATAGCGATGTTCCTTTCCGGCGCTATACATCACAGGCGTTTTTCGAGGCGGAAATGGAAAAGCTGTGGCCCAACGTGTGGCAGTGGGTGTGCCGCGAAGAGCATATCCCCGCAAGCGGCGATTACATCACCTACGATATCGGCGACCATTCCTTTGTGGTGGTGCGCCTTGAATCCGGGGAAATCAGGGCCTATTACAATTCCTGTCTGCACCGGGGTACTAAACTGCGCCCCAGTGAATCCCAGGGCTGCACCAAAAATCTGCGGTGCCCCTACCACGGCTGGACCTGGAGCCTGGAGGGCAAGCTCGAAGAAGTGCCCTGTGAATGGGACTTCCCCCGTGTCAGGGAGGAAGATTTCAGTTTGCCGCAAGTGCGGGTATCACTGTGGGGCGGTTTTGTGTTTATCAATATGAATCCCGATGCGCCCTCCCTGCAAGAGTTCATGGGTGTAATGCCCGAGCACTTCAAGGACTGGCATATGCAGGATCGCTATATTGAATTGCATATCGAAAAGGAACTTCCCTGCAATTGGAAAACCGCCATGGAAGCCTTTCTGGAGTCCTATCATGTGCTGGAAACCCACCCCCAATTGCTCAATGGGGTTGGGGATGCCAATGTGCAATACGATACCTACGGGGATCATGTGTCGCGCTTTGTGGCAGCGCTGGGAGTATCCAGCCCCCATCTGGAAACGCCCCTTACTGAACAGCAACTGGTGGATATGATGCTGATCGGTGATCGCTCGGTGCTGGGTGACGAGCTGGTGATCGGCGCAGGTGAAACAGCGCGGGTGGTGATGGCGCGCTATCTGCGCAAGTCACTGGGCGAACGCTATGGCACCAGTCTTGAGCAGTACAGCGACAGCGAGGTGATCGACACCATTGAGTACCATCTGTTTCCCAATATGGTGCTGTTCCCGGGTATTTCCCTGCCCATGGTGTACCGCTTCAGACCCCTCGGCAACGATACCAATCGCTGTCTGTTTGACCTGCTGTTTTTGCGCCCAATCCCCGATAGCGGCCAGACGCCGGACCCCGCAGAACCGGTGCGCCTGGGTGTAAATGATTCATACACCACCGTCGAGGGACTCGACAAGGATTTTGGCCACGTCTACGACCAGGACACCAATAATCTGCGCAATCAGCAGGAAGGTTTCCGGGCCGCCAAAAAAGGCGGTCAAACCCTGGGTAACTACCAGGAATCCCGTATCCGTCATTTCCATATGACACTCGATAAATACCTGGCGGGAGAGATCAAAAATGCCAATCGCTGATCCAGCACAGCAGGCAGCCCTGCAGGAACTGGCTGCGAGGCAATCCATACAGCAGTGCCTTGCCACCCATTCCCGCGGTGTCGACCGCGCTGACGCCGAGTTGCTCTGTTCCGCCTACCACGACGATGCCACTGTGGATTACGGGTTTTTTGCCGGTCCGGCCACAGAGATGGCGCAAATACTCGCCACCATGTTGCGCCAGGGGCCGGTGACGCTGCACCGCCCCTCCAATAGCTGGATTCGCATAACGGGGGAAAAGGCGATTTCTGAAAGTTATGTGATCGCCTATGCCGAATCCGCCAGTGGCGGTGAGTCGTCACAAAACCTGGTGGGTGGTCGCTACCTGGACCGCCATGAAAAACGCGATGGCGTCTGGAAGATCAGTCATCGCGCCTATGTGCTGGACTGGACCATCAGTCGTCCCGGAGCCAAAAACAGCACAGAGGGATCGATCGCATCAGGCCATTTTGTCCCCTTCGGCGCCCACGGCGCCCAGGACCCGGGCAACCATTTTCTGGCGATGCAATTTGCCGGTTTCAACCACACATCAGCACAGGGGAATTTCATGAGTGGCACTTCATTAAGCGCTGGCGATATCGACACCATTCTTTCCCGACAGGTTTTAGAGAATCTGCTGCTGGCCTATTGCCGTGGTGTTGATCGCGGCGATGCGCAGCTGATGGCGTCGATTTTCCACGACGATTCCACCGTGATCAGCGGCGTGCTGAATTGCAATGGCAAGGATTTTGCCCGGGATATCGTCACTTTTGTGGCTGAAAATACCCTGCGGGTATTTCATACCTTCAGTAACCTGTGGATCGAGATTGACGGTGACACCGCAGTGGGAGAGGCCTATGTGATCGCCGCCCAGACTGTCGACACGCCGGACGGGGTGATTGACACGTTGGTGGGCGGTCGCTATCTCGACCGTTTTGAGCGCCGCAATGGTGAGTGGAAAATCGCCCATCACACTTTTGTGATGGACTGGAATATGTCCCAGCCGGCGTCGGCGCTGGCAGGAGAAGATCCCTACGCAGCCATGATCCGCGGAGGGCGCAAGCCCAACGATCCCCTCTACGGATTCTGGTCATTGTAGAAACGAGCCTCAGGCCGGGCTGTAAACCTTCAGCCCGGTCTGACACTTCACTTGCCGATATGTTTTTCAATCATCCGGTGCAGCTGGACGATGCGCGATTCCTGGTACTGGCCGGGAATAAGCCCTTCGGCACCGTTCATGGCGGCTACTTTCAGGCCCCGTTGTACTTCCGGCAGATTGTCCAGATCCTGGTCAAACACCTTGCCCAGAATGCCCAGTTCAGCGGCGTCCGAAAAACGCTCTGTGTCAGTCAGGTAATGAATGGGCACTCCTGGCGGTTTTGCCTGGCCAGCGGGTACCCGTTGCAGCACCATGATTTCAAATATACAGCTGTCGGGATCATTGCCGTTGGGGCGTGAGCGGTACACGATATTGGCCAGGTAGCCACCCCAGATTTCGATATTGGGAAACACCCAGTAGAGAATGGCATCGAGCAATTCACTGTCCGTTGCCACACTGTAATCCTGGCCGTACTCACGGCTGAACACCTCGCGGTGTACCTGCGCCAGGTATTTGCGTGCTGTGGAGCCTTTCGGCACATGCAGGTCCATATCGTTGAATACCCGGCCACTTTCCCGCAGGGTGTCTTCCAGTACCTGCTGTTCCGGCGGCGCTTCAATGTGGGGGCTGTGCAGCGCATTGGCGGTGATGGAGCGGCTGATATTGTCGCTGAGGATGTCGTACTGGGCGTTGGCATCCCCCATAAAGGTGAGCAGCTGGGGGTGGGTGGCGATCACATGGTAGGACTCCATAAAGGCTTCCAGTGCCGCTTTCCAGTTGCAGGCGATAGTCTTCTGGATATGCAGCGCCTTGTAACAGCTGCCCAGATCGTAATCCTTGAAATGCTCCGGCAATACTTCCAGATGATCCAGTAATGGGGCTGCGGTTTTGTCAGGGTTGACGAACACAAAGCCCTGCCAGCAATCGACGCTGGCCTCGGGCAGGCGCAAGGCATCCCCATCCACGTAATCAAAATCCTTCTTGCAGGGAATGAACTTGTTGCTGCCATCCAGGTTCCAGGTCCAGGCGTGGTAGGGGCAGCGGAAGCTGCTTTTGCAGCCGGGTTCCGACACCAGCCGCCTGCCACGGTGCAGGCACGAATTGTAGAAGGCCTTGATTTCATGCTCTGCACTGCGCACCACAATCAGTGACAGGTCCGCCACGTCGTAGGTCAGGTGGTCGCCGACATGGGGGATATCCTCCTCCCGGCAGGCCAGTTGCCAGGTGCGATTCCACACATGTTTTACCTCCTGGTGATGCATCTCCACAGAGGTGTAATTGCGCGGATCAAGGCGCAACGCCCCCAGGTCAGGGCTGCGGGTTTCACGCAGGTGGGCCGGTACGGGCACAGTCTCCTGGTCGAGCAGCTGCTGGTAGGAGATGGCTGAAGAGGGCGATTGTTTGTTATCTATATTCATGGCTGCGTCTCACGGAAGGTAATGTCCGTAGCCAATGTAAACAGAAGCGAACTGCGCCGCAGTGATTTAAATCAATATTGATTGTTTTATTGTTCATAAGGTGGTTTCATCTGCGTTGTCTTTTTAAACACCTGCAGAAATAACAGAGAGTATCGAATGACAAATGCACTGGAGCAGCGCATACAGCAAATGGAAGACAGGCAGGCCATTCAGGATGTGGTTACCGCGTACCTGATAGCCGTGGACGACCTGAAAGACGTTGAAGCCGTGCTCGACTGCTTCACTGATGACGCAGTCTTTGATATGACCGGTATCGAGTACCCGAAGTTTGAAGGCAAGGCTGCACTGCGCAGCTTTTTTACCGATACCTTCAGGGTCATGCAATACCACGCCCATTACGGCACCAACTTTTCGCTGGACAGGCTGGAAGGAGATAGCGCCGCGTGCCGGACCCACGTGATCGGCAAAGGCATTACCCGGGAAGGTGGTGACATCCTTATCTACCTGCAATATCACCTGGATTTTGTTCGCCAGAATGGCCAATGGAAAATCAGCTATTTTCGTGGCGCCGCACTGATGCCGGTGTCCTGACAATCTGAAACTGATCCAGGGAATACCTTCTCAGGGCTGTGGCATCAATGGATTCACAGGTGATAAAGGGCGGACAGTTGCAACTCGTTGGCGAGGAATTCCCGCTGCCGGACAGGTGACCACTGATCGCGATCGACCAGTGCTTGCAGGGCAATGCCCTGCACGATGGTAAGCAATCTCCTGGCAGCAGCGGCAATATCCATGCTGTATGCCAGCAGACCTGCTTCGCGGCGGGCATCGAGGGTGATGGCGATCAGATCGCGGGCATGCTGGGTGGAGCGCTTCTCCTGTTCAGCAAAATCTGTATTGAACGAGGCCACCTGCCAGAAGGCGAAATATACCTTCCAGTCCTGCAGTGAGGCTTTATCGAGGGGCAGCATGGCTTCAAGGCAACCCTTGAGATTGCAGGGATCCCGGGCCAGAACGCTGTGAATACGCTTCTGGGCATGGGCGGCGGCTATCTGGTGTGTATACCGCAAGAGCTCGTACTTGCCGGAAAAATAGTGGGTAACAATGGTCGTGCTGTAACCTGCTGCGGCGGCAACACGGCGAATGGTCACGCCATCCAGACCGTGCTCGGCGATGATACCCGCGACAATATCGGCTATGGCGTTGCGGCGCTGTTCGTGGTCGACATTGACACCCATGGGATTGTCCTGGTGGTACACGGAGACATTGTAAACATAAAACAGGCAAAAGCCTGATTGGCCGTAGAGGAATAACCATGACATCACAGTATGACTACATCATCATCGGTGCTGGCTCCGCCGGCTGCGTACTGGCCAACCGCCTGTCGGCGGACAGCCGCAACCAGGTGCTGCTGCTGGAGGCGGGTGGCGCCAACCGCGAAATGCTGGTGACCATGCCCAAGGGCATCGCCAAACTGGTTTCCAGCCCCGCCCATACCTGGGCCTACCAGGTGGCCCAGCGGCGCACTGCAGAGGCCACCACGCCGGAGGTATGGATTCGCGGCAAGGGCCTGGGCGGCTCCTCTGCCATCAACGGCATGATCTGGTCCCGGGGTCAGCCGGAGGACTACGATCACTGGCAAAGTCTGGGTTGCGAGGGCTGGAACTGGCCCGCCATGAAATCCGCTTTCAAGTCCATTGAGGACCACCAGCTCGGCGGCAGTGACAGCAGAGGGGAGGGCGGACCGGTGACGGTGACCTCCGGCCAGTACCGCTACCCGCTCACCGATGACATGATCGCCGCCGGTGAGCAATTGGGTTTGAAGCGCACTGACGACCTCAATTCCGAGCCGGGCGCACGGGTGGGCTATTACTGCCATAACATCCGCAAGGGCCGCCGGGTCAGCGGTGCCCGCGCTTTTTTCGAACCGGCCCGGCAGCGCGCCAACCTGCGGGTGGTGACTGGCGCCCGGGCGCGGCGGATACTGTTCGACGGCACCCGCGCCAGGGGCGTGGAGGTGGACCTCAATGGCCAGCACCAGGTGTTTGACTGCCGTGGCGAGATCATTGTTTGCGGCGGTACCCTGGAGAGCCCGCGCTTGCTGCAACTTTCCGGTATTGGACCGCGCGCCGTACTCGACCGCGCCGCAGTGCCGGTGGTGTGCGACAGCCCCGATGTGGGCCGCCGGATGCGCGAGCACCTGTCCTTCGCCATGCCCTTCCGCATCAACAGCGACGGCGGCAATCACAAAGCGTTTTACGGGCTTGGCCTGTTGAAAAGTATTATCCAGTATCAGCTGTTTGGCGCCGGGGCGTTGGCCACCGGGCCTTTCGAGGTGGGTGCCTTCGTGCGGGTTGGCGAGCAAGCGGGGCCGCCGAACCTGCAGCTCTACCTCGGCGGCTACACATTTGCCCTCAGCGACGACAACCACCCGGTGCCCCTCGCCAATATCAGCAAGGAGCCGGGGCTGTCCATCTATGGCCAGCTGCTGCAATTGACCAGCGAGGGCACCCTCGCGATTACCAGCGCCGATCCGGATCAGAACCCCGAGATTATCCCCAACTGGCTGGCCACCGACGAAGACAGGGCTTTGGCGGTGGCGACAGTGCGCTACATGCGGGGGTACGCCCACCAGCCAGCCCTGGCCCGCCATATCGTCAGTGAGTTGCTGCCGGGCGATGCCTGCCAGAGCGACGACGAGATCCTCGACGCCTTCCGCAAGCTGGCCACCTGTGGCCTGCACGGCACCGGCACCTGCCGCATGGGCGCTGACGGAGCGTCAGTAGTGGACCCGCGCCTGCGGGTGCGCGGCGTGCAGGGCTTGCGGGTAGCGGACTGCTCCATCATGCCGGGCCTGGTATCGGGCAATACCAATGCTCCGGCCATGGCTGTGGGTTGGCGCGCCGCCGATCTGATTCTTGAAGACGCAACACTCAGGAGCTGATGACGATGACTGACAAAACCCGTATTGGCACTACAGATTTGTATGTCAACAACGTTGGTATGGGCGCCAACGCGGTGGGCGGCCACAATGTCTACGGCTCCCTGGGGGAGCCTGAGGGCAAGGCGCTTATCCATGCCGCCATCGAGCTGGGCATCGATTTTTTCGATACCGCTTTTATTTATGGGCCTGAGCGCTCGGAAATTTTGATTGGCGAAGCGGTGGCAGAGGCAGGGGCGCGGGACCAGGTGGTGCTGGCCACCAAGGGTGCCTACCGTTTTGTCGACAATGGTGTGGTGTTCGACAACTCCCCGGACTTTCTGGTGCAGTGCGTAGAGGACAGTTTGCGGCGGATGCAAACGGACTATATCGACCTGTTTTATATCCACCAGCCGGACGACAAAACACCCAAATACGAAGCGGTAGGTGCCCTGCAAAAGCTCAAGGAAGCGGGAAAAATCCGCGCCATCGGCGTGTCGAATTTTTCCCTCGACCAGCTCGTGGAAGCAAACCGCGACGGTCATGTGGACGTCATCCAGAATGTCTACAATCTGTTTCAGCGCGAGGCTGAGGCTGACATGCTGCCGTTTTGCCAGTCCAGCGGTATTTCTTATATTCCCTACTTTCCCCTGGCGGCGGGGCTTCTCGGTGGCAAGTACAATGCAGACATGATCTTTACGGATTTTCGTGCCAAGCATCCACTCTTTGTGGGTGACGACTATGCAGGCAATCTCGCACGGGTTGAAGCCCTGCGTCCCCTGGCGGTTGCCCGCGGGGTCGATGTGGCCCATATTGCCCTGGCCTGGTGCCTCACCCGGCCTGCCATTGATGTGATTATCCCCGGTGCAAAAACCCCTGGGCAAATTGCAGACAATTTGAAAACCGGTAATGTGATTCTGTCCGCCGATGAGCTTGCATTGATCGATAAGCTGTTTGCTACTTGAATTTCAGTTTGTCACTCACAGTTTGAACCAGGCCAAGGCCATCCTCGCCATGTCATCCTTGAAATCGTCGCTGTGGATGTTGAGATCGGGCCAGGTGGGCGGAGCGTCCGGCAGTATTAAATGAATCAATGCCCCGCGCATGGTGATGTGAAGTCGGGTCATGGTTTTGTCAATGTCGGACTTTGCCCAGCTCAGGGCCGGATACAACAGAGATGCGGTCCTGTTTGCGACATACTTGCTCCTTCTTGCGGCCATCTCCCGCACCACCGCATCTTCCAGGGCGCGGCGCTCGTAAAGCCGGATAATATCCGTGTCGTTGCGATAAGCGCTGAATATCGTGTCGACATAAAAAGTCACAATTTCGGCGGGCGACGTTGACTCGAAGGCCGTGCCCTCAATCAAACGGTCGAACTCCCATACGCGGGTTTTAAAGTAGGAGTCCAGAACCGTGTGCAATACCGCTTCCTTGTCGGGAAATCGCCGGTAAACAGAACCTGCCGAGATTTGCGCCAGTGAAGCAATTTCAGCCACACTGGTGTTGTCATATCCCTTGCTGACGAAGAGGGTGGTAGCGGCGTCCAGTATTTTTCTCAGGGTTTTCCAGCTGCGTTCCTGCTGCGGCTCCAGTACCCAGTCCGATCGTTCAGACCAGGTGATACTGTCACTCAGGCGTGGCTTGTTGGACGACCTGTTTTCCATAAATCCGGTTCCCCTGCGAGCAAAAGCTGCCATTGGCAAAAGCGCGCATTATCATCTTGATGCCAGTAGTGGACAAGTTCATCAATGTCAGGTTTGTTAATGCTATGGGCGTCTGCGCAGTGAATATCAGTTAGATCCGCAATCATAAGTGATATGAAGCTGGTTCAGGCGCCACAGCATAAAGCTCGGTGCATAGCTGAAATCGTTTTTGCCTTCTGCCAGTTCGATGTTGTCAAAGCTGTCGAGTATTGCCTTCAGGCCCCAGAAGAGTTCTCGCCGCGCCAGGGGTGAGCCGGGGCAGTGGTGAATACCGATTCCAAAGGCAATATGGGAGCGCACCTTTTTCCTGTCCATGTCCAGGGTTTCGGGCAGTTCAAACTGGCGCTGATCGCGGTTGGCGGCGGCGTAGCGAATGTTGAGAATGGAGCCTTCAGGGATAACAACGCCGTGCATTTCAACATCCTTGTTGGCGACGCGAAAAAGGCCCTGAACAGGACTTTCCAGCCGCAAAACCTCTTCAATAAATAACGGGATCTGTGTGTCAGGATCGCTTTTGAGGCGATCGTAGACCTCTTTGCTTTCACACATCAAGCGTGCGCAGGAGGCCAGGGCGCTGGTGGTCGTTTCACTGCCCCCCACGAAGGTATCAGCCATGAGATGGGCAAAAAGTTCGTTGTCACTGAGGGTGCTGCCATCGCTCATGGGGGTGTTGACAATATCGCTGAGCAGTGACTCGTCAGGTTGTATGCGCAATCGATCAATAATTTTTTTGAGGTAATGCTGTGCTTCAATCTCCATCTCAACACATTTGGTTTCCTCTTCTTCGCTAACCATAAAGCCAATCCGGCGGATAAACGCTTCCGTCCAGATCCTGATTTTCTCAAGATCTTCATCGGGAACGCAGGTAAGCACGCCGGTAACACGAAGCGGCAGGTGGACGGCATAATCTGCGACCACGTCACAATAGCCACGCTGTGCAAGTGGAGCTGCAAGCTCGTAGGCGATATCCCGGATAACCGGATCGAGTTCCTTGAGACGCGTCGGCCTGAAGGCCCGGTCAAATATTTGCCTCACTTCCCTGTGGCGCGGATCATCAATAAAGCCCAGCGCAGGGGCCGGTACCCAGCCTTTTTGTTCGTAAAGACTCAGCATCCGGTCGGCGCGGTCAGCCTGAACCCTTTCCCGCACTTTTTTCAGGTATCCCTGGCTGCCAAAAGTGTGGGGGTCCATCAGGATGGACCTGACATCGTCGTAGCGGGTGATGACGTAGCATCCGGCTTTATCGTCATAAAAAACGGGTTCATTTTCCCGCAACTGTTGGTAGGCGGCATAGGGGCAGCCGGCCACTTCCTGGTCCATAAAACTGATTTTATCGTTGTTTGATGCTGACATTCCGGAACCCTTTAAATAAAGTGAATCATTATTTACATAAATATAATCAAGTGCCCGCTAGATTGTCAATTAACATCGTCATTATTATTCCAGGTATCGATTCATATGCAGTTATCAACTTTTTAAAGGTGTGTATATAACAAATTCTCACCACTAATATGCTGTTACTCTAAAAGTAAACTTGAATTCACATAAAGACTTGTTTAGAGTTCGACAGATGAAATTGGTTGGTACTATTTACAGCAGCTAAAACCTGGAGATTTCAATGAATACAACTGATTCAGAATTACTAAGGGAGTTGAAGGACCGCCAGGAAATAACAGATCTGATCCACCAGTATTGCAGGGGGTGTGACAGGGGTGATGAGGAATTGCTCAACTCGGTATTCTGGCCGGATGCCACGGTGGAACATCCGCCATTCAAGGGTTCGGCTGCCGAGTTTTGTAAAGTTGCCCTCGATTTTATCGGCACGCTGGATTCGACGCTTCATCAGGTAGGCAATGTGATGATTGATCTGCAGGGAGACAAAGCCTATACCGAGTCTTACTTTACCGCTTACCACCGGCTGCCCCGTGGTCCGGTGCAAGCCGGGCTTATAGCAGATGCGGAATTTACCAGTCACCGTACCGATGTTGATGAAGATATTTTTATGGGTGGTCGCTACCTGAAATGGTTTGAAAGGCGTGATGGCGTCTGGAAAATCTTTCATCACATCGGTTTCCTTGAGTGGGAGCAATGGCAAGAGTCATCTGACCGAAGTGCCTTTACCCGCATGGCAACAAGGGATCGTCAGGATCCCTCCTATTGGCGCGAGTAATATATTGACTTAGTGGAGCATAACGATGCGATATGGATTAATTTTTGCTGGCGGTGGTGTCAGCGTCCGCCAGGTGATGGAGCTGGCTTGTGAGGCGGAACGGGCAGGGCTCGATTCAGTGTATGTCACAGAGGCATGGCGCAGCGGCTTTGTGATGTTGACAGCCATCGCCGCCGCCACTGAGCGTGTAGAAATAGGCCCCTATATTCTCAATGCCTATGGTCGCTCCCCCTGGCTCACGGCCCTGAGTGCCATTGACCTTGACGAATATTGCGGCGGTCGGCTGGTGCTGGGCCTGGGCAGTGGCAACAAACATATCAATGAAGACTGGCAGGGCATTGAGCAGGTTCGTCCCCTGCGAAAAATGGAAGAGTACATTACCGTGCTGAAAAAGGCCGTCAGTGCCTCTCCCGGTGAAAATGTCGAGTGGCAAGGCGAGATGCACAGTATCAACTGGTCTCCAGCCATCCAGCCCGTCAGGGATACGATTCCGGTATTTCTTGCCGCACTCTATCCAAAAATGACCGCCGTTGCCGGTCGCGTTGCCGATGGTATCGCCATGGGGGCGCTGCTTTCCCCCGGCTATGTGCGCGACACAGTGATGCCGACATTCAGGCGCGCGGCGAGCGAAGCCGGGCGCGATCCCGCTTTGCTCGGCTCCACGATTGCCCCTTTTGTGTCGGTGGACGAGAATCAGAACGTTGCGCGACAGGCTGCGCGGGAAGCGATTTGCCGACTCTACTCACCCCTGCCGCATCCCTATTATGATTTTGTGCTGCGTGAGCAAGGTTTTTCCAAAGCGGCCGATGCGGCAAGCAAGTATGTTCCCGAACGCAATATGGAAAAGGCCATGGAAGCCTTTACGGATGATGTGATCGATGCCGTCACAATCTCCGGCTCGATTGAACATTGCCGACAGCAGCTGAAGAAATTTGATGGTATTGTCGACCAGGTTTTGTTTGTCAATGTCAATTATTCGGGAACTTCCCAGGAGGCGATTTTGACCGCGTTCAGAAACCTGATAGAAGTGGGCAGGCCGCAAGGCAAGTGATTATTGCAGCGGCCTGGATAAGGGCTGCTGACACAGAATAATTGGCAGGCAGCTATTTTACAGGGTCGCCAAACACCGGATGGCCGTTGTCGTCGAAGATCAGTGTTGTGAGAGTCTCCGCCACAGGGGGCTCCATACGCAGAGCCACCAGCGCCTTTTGCTGGCTCCACTTCATCACATCCAGGCAAAGTTCAGCGATTTGCTGATCGGTGTAATGGCGTTGCAACTCTTCCTTCATGGCGGCATCGGCCCAGGCTGGCCTCATGATAATGGCATCGCAAAGTCTTAAGGCTGCGATCGCCTGGGGGCTGAAATCGCTGGATTCATAACGGGCAATCTTGTGCTGCATTTGTTCGTCGAATCCGGCATCCAGCGCCTCCCTTGAGCGCAACGAGCCGCACAGGCGGCAATCGTGGATTTGCGCACAGCGCAGGCGTACCAGTTCGCTGATAAGGGGATCAACGGCCTTTGCCTGGACAACTGCTGCGGCAAAATCGGCAATGGCGCGTTCCAATGGACCATCGATGGATATGCCCTGGGTGAGATGTTGGCGTGAAAGTCTTTCAGCCTGCTCGGTCATGGCAACACCCTCCCGACAACCAGATCCATTCGCCTTGTCATATCCACCACATAGAGTGCGTTGACGAATGAATACACCTCATCTTCGCTGGCGAATTGCAGCAGCCTGGTCACCTGCTCATCTGTCATGGTGCTGACCGAGGTGACAAATTGTTCTGTGAATGCGAGAAAGGCCTTTTCCTTTTCCGTAAGGCTACGGGGTGGCTCCCAGGATTTATCCTGCAGCATGCAGTCGATGTAGTCTGAACACAGCGCCAGCAGAGCCGGATCCGTCGCCTCAAGGGCGAGGGCATTGAGACGCAACAGTTGCTCTGACCCATGGGGGTGAAGGTCCGCCAGGCGCTCTTTTACTGATCTTGAAATCATGGTTTTTGCTATCTCCGACATGGGTTGGATTCCTGTCGCTGCCATCATTTTGATGGAGTAATCACCGGGAAAACAGCGCCGCAGTGGCCTGCCATGACAGCGCCGCTGCCTGTTCCGTGGCCATTGTGCGATAGTTGTCCGAGAGTATTTCGACGCCATAAAGCCCCTGATAACCGGTGACGGCGACGGCATCGAGAAATTCCCGGAGTGGAAACTCCCCCTCCCCAGGGGTAAGGCGGTTATAAATGGTATCGGTAATATAGTCGGATGCAGGCAGCAGGGCGCCATCATCCAGTTCGATATGATTGATCATGCCCGGCGGCAGGCTGGCAATGGCGTCCATGTGGATATTGCCGCGCACCATATGCCAGATATCCAGCAGCAAGCCACCGTTGGCTCGCCCCGCACCTTCGACGATGGCGAGGCCTGTTTGCAGATCCGCCAGATTGGAGGTGGGAAACAGTTCGATGGTGATGGCGGTGCCAGCCTTTGCAGCCTGATCGCACAGGGTGGCGAATTCCTCGATCAGTAAATCCATTGGCCAGGCTTTGCCGGTGAGGTCGCCGCCCACCTTGATATGGCGAGCGCCGATGGCTTGTGCTGCAACCAGTAATTCCTGTCGCTGTTTGTCGGAGGCTACACGGCGCTGGCCATCCACAAACCAGTCGAGAATCACTTCCAGCTCGCGATGCACCAGGCCGTTGTCATTGAGAATGGCGTTGACCTGGTTTGCCCCCAGTGTGCTCAGCAGCCGGGTAATGTCCTGGGAATTAAACCCCATCCCCCTGTATCCGGCCTTGCCTGCCGCCTGCGCCCGCTGCGCCAGACTGATCTGGCTTGCGGTGTTTTTGTCAAAGGGGCCGATATTGCCGGCGAGGGTGAAATAGGTGCAGATAATATCCGGAGAGTTATTGGGCATTGTTCACATTCTTCCTGTGGCGGCCAGTAACTGACGAGTGGCGGTTACTGCGCGCGTGGCACGTTGTTGGGGTGCCATGCCTTTGGCGGCGAGGGTAGGGGAGGGAACTTCCACATCGTAAAAAGTTGCAGCGGGCAAGGCTTTGATCATATCCGCCAGGGGGAATATACCCTCGCCCGGAGCCAGGCGATCAAATGCCTCCTCCAGATAGCGATCAAAATCCAGCGCAGTGGCCGGATCGGCGAGAGCCGGACCATCACAGAGCTGGGCGTAGCTAAAAAGCGCCGGATTCACACGGCGGATATCCGCAGGGGTGCCGCCGGTGCGCATCAGATGCAGGGCGTCCACGGCTACTCCGATATTGGTTTGAGCCGCCTGTTGTACCAGGCTCACCGCTTTGTCCAGGCTGTTGCAGCCCGGTGACAGGCCCATAAATTCCAGCCCCGCATTGAGGTCAAACTCCGCTGCCAGCTGGCCAAAACGCGCCAGGGTATCGATTGCCCGCTGTGGATCGGTGTCGTGGACATGGGTCACCGCCAGTCGGGCGCCCAGTTCGGCGCCCAGTGCCAGTTTGGAGCGGAAAGCCTCCAGGTTGGTGTCGGCAGCAAGAGGAAAAAATTCAATATTGGTAACGATTACCCCGTAATCCTTCAGGCGCTGGATCATCTCCCGCTTTATGGCGGCAGTGACCACGGGAAACATCGGCTTGGGAGCTTCGTCTCCCCGGGGTGGTAAGTCAGGTGAGTCGACAAACACACAGACTGCACCGCAGCCGGTTTCAGCGGCTATGGGTACCAGTTCCAGAGGTGTTACATCGGCAATAGTAAAGTGATGCAGCGCCAGGGGTGTGTTCATAGGGCTCTCAAGCAAAAGGAATTGAGGGGGGAGTTGGCTACCAGGGGGAAGGTCCCGGTGCCGCCTCGGGGCCACAGAGCCAGTCGCCGGTCACGCCGATTTTTACTCTGGTGCCCTTGTCCACCACTGTAGCCACCTCCGGGGCACTCATCATGATGCGATCTGGCGCCCATACCGAGCCCATGATCCATTCGATCTCTTCGTCCAGAACCAGGCCAGCAGCGGAGAGCATTTCTTTTGCCCTGGCCACGGTCTGGCCGCGCACTTCAGGCACATAGGCTTTTGCCGTGTCTTCGTGAAGGGGGAGAACCCGGGCCGCCTCTTTTTTGGCTTCCTCGGCGGCGGCCTGTTCATCAAAGGCAGGCCCCACGTAATCAATTTCCCAATCGAAGGAGATCATGTTTTCAAGAATATCGGGCAGAAAGGGTGTCATTCGCAGGTGCGCCCAGTGGGACATATAGCGCTCCATGGCTTCATAGCTGTCGATATCGCAGCAGTTGGCAAAATCAAAGTCGCCACTGTGGAAGCGGGGGTTAACGCACAAGCCGTGACTGTAGTCGCGAATCTCCTTGTTGAGGTGGGGGAGTTTTTTGACCTCATCGATAAAGCGGGTGATGTCGGCAGGATTTGCATCTTTTTTGAACTTGATCATTACCACATGGCGGATCATTGGCTGTCTCCTCGCTAGTTACAAATTGATGAGTTGTTTGGCCAGCGCCGCGCCACAGGCCATCTCCGGGGCAGGGGGTGTGGCTGCGGGGAGTCATGGGATTGGTCGCGGTTGGTCATGGGATTTCTCGTGATTATTTTTCTGGCGGCGGACCTTTATGGCGATGCAATAGCGGGTCTGACCGACAACGCCAGCAGTGGCTGGCGGTAACAGATTAAAAGGGAAAATGTATTGCGTCAATTAAAAGCAGACAAGATTGCTTTTAATTCGAGGATGTGGAAGCCCTGTCTGGTGTCCGCTGTAGCCAGGCTACTGATCGCACTGATACATGCGGTAAAAACCCAGCCAGGAGTTGGCGTGGTCAATAAAGGTCTGCTCGTCAGCAAAGGCATCCCGGGAAATGTCAGGGCGGGAGAAGCGCTCAGCAATTTCCTCTACCGTCTGGTAGTAAACCTCGGCACAACCATCAAAATCATCAATGCTGTAACCCAGGCGGCTGGCGACGGATTCTGACCAGTCACTATCGGTGTGGTGTTGGCGGTATAGCAGGCCGTTGTCCGCCTGGTCGAGGGCGAAATGGACGTGCTGGTGAAGCCAGTAGTCGTGGAATGCCTGCCTTGTCAGGGTGCGCTTGCGGCGCAGGGCAAACACCAGCTGCAACTCACCCCAGCCGGGCAAAAGCACGTGTTCGATACCGGCAATGACGACAGACCTGGAACAGTCCACTACAGATCCGGCAGTCTTCAATGCTTTTTGCAGCAAGGGGATTGCGGCGTCAGTCACTGACCGCTCTGCGGAGAACAGCTCGATCAGCGCGTCATTAATTTTGCTGTCGGATTCAGCCGCGTTGGCCTCGCTGTGGGGCAGGTTGGCAATAGGATTTGCATCCAGCTTGAACCCGGCCCTGAGTTTGAGGTCAGCCGCCTTGTGTTTGTCGATGTATTCCACCGCGCGGATCACTGCATCGCGAAAATGGATGCTGTCAGTGCTTGCATCAGGTGTCAGTAATATCTGTAGTTTGTGGAATGTCATCCCATGGACTCCGCTTTGTTTGTTAACTGTAATCAAGATTGCTTTGGGGGTTTGCCAGAGGGTTTTATGCTGTGCTAGCTCTGGCATTGTGGGTCACAGCTTATCTTAAATTTATATCTTTTGTGAAAAAAGATTTATAACTAAAAGAATAACTATTCTAGTATAAATATATGAAAAACAACAGTAATATGTGTTTTAATGAGGTGAATATAAAACTTTTATATAAAACAAACCGTATTGACTTTAATCTTTTGTGGCTGTAATGTGATCTGGCTGTTTGGGTATATGGTATTTGCTGCCAGCGCTGATGACCGGTCTGCCAACTGTCCAGGATATGAGGCGGAGGGCTTGGGGTTGGCGACCCGGATCGTGTCTGTGTCAGGCCTCGCATTGCGATTGCGGTCAAAGGCTCAGGCTTATATTTCAAAGCTGACAATGTAACGCTAAAAATTTACGACACGATTGAGTGTAAAAAATGGGTGATTTTTTACCCGGCGATAAACTGTTCAGTGGGCGGGAAGCTCGCAACCATAAATCTGTGCAAGCCCGGAATATCCTCAGTCCGTCTGTCTGAACTCACCAGTGTGTAATCCTCAGCGGCGTACAGGTGGGCACATCAGGGAGTCATGAGTATTTCGGAAGCTGGATTTCATGCCTTGCATATCTATGAACAAAAATGACATTAATAAGCACAGGATAAAACCATGAGAGCTCACACACAAAAACCGTTCGCTTTTCCCAAAAGAAATTCACTGGGGATATTTATCGCCGCTGCCGTAATGATGGTCTCCTCGCAAGGGCACGCCCAGCTTGAAGAGATTATTGTTACTGCGCAAAAACGGCAGGAAAGCCTGCAAAGTGTACCCCTCTCCGTCGCTGCGGTAACAGGAGACGCCATTGCCAGAGCCAATATCACCTCAATCCAGGGAATCAAGGTTCCCAATGTGCAGATTGACAATTTCACCAACACGCCCAATGGTGCCGTGATGAGCATCAGGGGTATTGGCGTTGTTGAACCCGATCCCTACGCCGGTAATACCGTGGGCATCATGCTCGATGGCGTTCCCCAGCAATTCAATATGACATCACTGCTGGATCTGTTTGATATCGAGCGAATTGAAGTGCTGCGCGGCCCCCAGGGAACCCTGTTCGGGGCCAACACCACCGGCGGTGTCATCAACGTCATTACCGAGCAGCCCACCGGCGAGTTTGGTGGCAAGGTGCGAGCCACCCTGGGTAATTGGGATCGCAGGGATTTGAGTGCAGCGGTCAATTTCCCCATTATCCAGGACGTGCTGGCAGGCAAGATTACCGTGCAGCACCACGAGCGCGATGGCTGGGTCAAAAATATTGTCGATGGCAGTGATATGGGCTATCAGGATACCCAGGCGCTGAGGGGTTCACTGCTATGGACGCCCTCAGGCAATGTCGACGTAACCTGGACCAATGAATATGTCACCAAGGACTACGGTTCACCCATAGTGGTGAATGGTTCTTCTCCGGGTGACGCCACCTATGTTCCCCAGGGTGTGCAGGGCATGTACGCCAATCCCTGCCCCAACTTCAACGATCGCTGTGTCGCTCCCAGCCGCTATCTCGCCGCTGGCCAGAATCGCGATCTCGGCAAAATGAATACCTATGCCAGTACCTTGACCGCAAACTTCAGCGATACCGGGTTTGGTGATGTTACGGCAATTACCGGTTACAAACGCTTCCGGGTGAGGGAAGATACGGACCAGGATGGGACGCCGCTGTTTATCGATGATACCGAGCGCTGGACAGAAGGCTGGCAGGCTTCCCAGGAAGTACGCTCTTCTTTCCAGGTCAGCGAAAAGATGGACATGATCGCCGGAGTGTTTTTTATGGCGACACACTACGAGCACTTCCAGAACTTCCGCATTAATTTCCCTGGCCTTGAAGCGTTTGGATTGCGCCAGGAAAATCCCCAGGAACAGGACAGCTGGTCTGCCTCGATATTTGCCCAGAGCTATTATCAGCTAACCGACAAACTGCGTCTGACGACCGGTTTGCGCTATACCCATGAAGACACCGAGATGGAGGCTGCAATTGACTTTTACGCCGGGTCGACAGGGTTCGACGACGGATTCCTGTTGCCACCACCTTCTACCTTTGGCGCAAAAGGCAATGACACTTGGGATAATGTGGGCGGAAAAATCGGACTTGATTATCAGGCCACTGAAGACATGATGGTGTACACCAGTTATACCCGGGGCTTCAAATCCGGCGGCTTTGTGGGGCGCCTTGGTATTCCTCAGGATATTGGCCCTTATGACCCGGAATACGTGGATACCATCGAAGTGGGTATGAAGGGTGATTTCCTCGATAGTCGTCTGCGCAGTAACGTGACCCTGTTCCACAGCAAATATGAAGATATGCAGCTGGCACAGTTGTACTTTTTGGGTGCAGTTCAGGGCAATACCATTCTCAACGCCGGTAAATCAAAAATACAGGGCGCTGAATTGGAACTCACGGCTATTCCCGCTGATGGCTTGACCCTCAACCTCAATGTAGGTTATCTGGATTCAGAGTTCGACGAATTTTTCCCGCCAGAACCAGGTACCGGCAATCTGCAGGATTTTTCCGGCTATCGACTGCAAAATACCCCGGAATGGTCAGTGTCCACCAACGCAAGCTATGAGTTTGAAATTGCCGGTGGCATGGCCAGTGCCTTTGTTGAATTCACCCATGTTGCGGATAAATACCTGACCTCACTGGATAACTCTCCCCGCACTGTGGTGCAGGAGATGAATCTTCTTAATGCCAATATCGAATGGTCACCAGCCAGCGAAAACTGGCGTTTCACCCTGTGGGGTAAGAACCTGCAGGACAAGCGTTATATCGCCAGTATATTTGAGGCGGTAGGCACAGTCCGCTTTGTCAACTATGCGCCGCCCCGTGAGTTTGGCGTCACGGTTCAGTACGATTTCTGATCGTTGGCAGCAATGGGATCCACAGCAGTGAAAAGGCAACAGGGCTAAAAGGAAAAATCCGATGGGACGAGTTGACGGCAAAGTGGCAATCATTACCGGCGCAGCCTCAGGCCTTGGGGCTGCAGATGCCCGCAGGCTGGCGCAGGAGGGTGCCACGGTCATTCTCACTGATGTCAATAAGGCACTGGGGGAATCTGTTTGCGCTTCGATTCCCAATTCATTGTTTATAACCCACGATGTGCGGGACGAAGGGCAGTGGCAGGCTGTTATTGCCGAGGTTATGAAGCGCTATGGCCGCCTCGATATCCTCGTCAATAATGCCGGCGTTGTAGCGTTTACCTCCATTGAAGATACGCCCCTGGAACAATACCGTTTTTTGAATGCGGTGATGTCCGAGGGCACATTTTTGGGTTGCAAGCATGCCATACCCGCCATGCGTAAATCCGGAGGTGGTTCCATTATCAATGTGTCATCGGTGGCGGCGTTAAAAGGGGTGGGCACCATTGCCTCCTATACAGCGGCGAAGGGCGCGATACGCGCCCTGACCCGCAGCGTCGCTGTGCACTGCCAGGAGCAGAATTACGGTATTCGCTGCAATGTGATTTTGCCGGGCGCCCACGATACCCCCATGACCCGCTCTGCCCTGGAGCAATTGTCCGGTGAGGCGGCAGGTCTTGAGCAAATTCAGCAGCACGGGCAGGGTACTCCGGAGGATGTCGCCAACCTGGTGCTGTTCCTGGCCAGTGAAGAGTCGCGGCAGGTTACCGGAGCTGAATATGTGATTGATAATGGCGAGACCATGAAATGAGTGATACAGCGAATACAGCAACGGATTTAAAAGCCATGGCTGCGCAGCTCCATGAACTCAAGGCGCGCCAGGATATTCACGGGGTGATCTGCCAGTATATGCGCGCTCAGGATCGCCTGCTCCCCGACCTTCATCTGGATGCCTTTCACCCTGATGCCTTTGTGGATTGCGGCCTGTTTGCCGGTTCTGCCAGTGAATTTGTCGATTTTGCCCAGGGTTTTCTGGGTGATCTGGAATCCAGCCATCACATGATTGGTCAGGCGGATATCAAGGTGGAAGGCAGTGTCGCCCGGGGTGAGATTTATTTTATTGCCCAGCACCGCATCAAACAGGATGGCGTGGATGCTGACCTGTTTGTTACCGGTCGTTATATTGATCGCTATGAAGATCGCGGCACGGGTTGGCGCATCGCCAGCCGCAAGGAAATTATCGATTGGGCCCGTACCGACCCCACCAGTGATGGTTTTCTCAAGGATAATCCCGGGCTCAATATTGGCGCCCGGCACGCTGATGGTTAAGGCTCAGCCTGTTGTGAACCTGTGCTGGCTCCCAGACACTGAATTCATAGGGTGTAGCTCTCAATGACCAAATCCAGCTCCCTCGATCTGATCGCCAGCGATAGCGGCTGGCCCATTCTGAAAAGCAAACTGCTGCCATTGCGCGGCGACCCCATGAGTGGCGAACGCTATTACTCCCCTGAATTCGCCAAACTGGAATGGGAGCATATGTGGACAAAAGTCTGGCATATCGGTGGCAGGGTGGATCAGCTGGAGCAAGCGGGGGATTACATCGTCCACAATATTGGCCGCGAGTCGGTGCTGATGGTGCGCCAGCATGACGATTCCATCCGCGCTTTCTACAATGTCTGCCAGCACCGGGGAAATAGGCTGGTGTGGAACAACGAAGGTGGTGTCAACAAGGTGTTCACCTGTGCCTACCACGGCTGGCAGTACAGTCTCGATGGTTCCCTGGTGGAGGCCCAGGACCGGGAGTTTTTCCCCCAGGGCGATCCCTGCGGCAAGTTGAAACTGGTGGAAGTGGTTTGCGATCAATGGGGTGGTTTTATCTGGTACAGCATGAATCCCGCTGCTGTCCCGCTGCTGGAATATCTCGACCCCATACCGGAACTGCTGAAAAACCGCGACATGGAAAATCTGGTGCGGGTGGTGTGGCGGCAAGTAAAGGTCAATACCAACTGGAAGTTTTCCGCCGATAATTTCAATGAGTCCTACCATCTGCCCGCAGTCCATCCACAAATGTCGGAATATATCGACGAGGATTATCGCACCCATATTTTTGAAATGTATCCCAGCGGGCACAACCGGGTGGTGGAACAGGGCAAGCCTTCAATGCGGGCAAAATCACCCAATGAAGTCGAACCCCTGTGGGAAGCGCAATTGCGGGAATGGGGAATTGACCCGGCAGATTTTGCCGGTCGCTCAAGGGAGGCAAGGCCTGCCCTGATTGCGGCCAAGCGTCGCCTGGGGCCTGAGCGCGGTTACACCTATTTCGACAAGTTGAGCGATGAGGAGCTGGTGGATGCTTTTCACCATACGCTTTTTCCCAACGTCACCATTACCGGCGATCCCAGTGGCGTGCATTTTTTTCGCACCGAACCTGATCCGAAAGATCCTGAATGGTGTACTTTTGATTACTGGTTTCTTGCCCCCAAGGTCGAAGGCAGGGCTGAGCTATTCACCGTGGCCGGTCTAACGCCGTTTGAAAGCGCCGAGCTTACAGTCCTGGAGTATGGTGTGGACGAAGTGGGTGATTTTGTCGATCAGGATCTCAGCGTTGCGGTTGCACAGCAAAATGGCTTTCATTCGCGGGGCTATCACGATGCCTACCTCAATGGTCAGGAAGATCGTGTGCGGCGTTTCCACGAGGTGTTGAACGATTATCTTGAAGGACGCCGTTAGGGCGGATTTACAGCTGATACGGGGCGTGTTGATCACCACCCCGTATCGCTTGGTGAATTCCTGTCAGTTTTCTTCCGGCAGATCGAGCTTCACCAGGTTCTTGCCTATGGTTGTGCCCTTCATCATATCGGAGTAGGCCTGGCCACTGTTGGCGATACCTTCGGTGACATTTTCCAGCACCTTGATTTTACCGTCGCCGATCCAGTTATGCAGGTCATCCATGGCGGCGGGGATTGAATCATTGTAGCTGAACAGCAAAAAGCCTTGCATGGTCAGCTGCTTTTCAACGATTTTCCACAGGTGATAAACCGGTGTGGGATTGTCCTGGTTGTTGTAGTCGCTGATCATGCCGCAGTTGGCGATGCGGCCAAAATCCTTCATGCACAGCAGCATGGCATCCAGTGTTTTGCCGCCCACATTGTCAAAATAAATGTCGACGCCCTCCGGGCACAGTGCCTGCACTGCGGTGGCAATATCCGGGGTTGTGCGGTAATTGACGGCGTGGTCCATACCCAGCTCTTTGGTGATCAGCTCGGCTTTGTCTTCAGCGCCGACGATGCCCACCACCTTGCAGCCGCGCATTTTGGCGATTTGCCCCACCATGCTGCCAGTGGCACCTGCCGCAGCGCTGACAACTACCGTCTGGCCTGCCTGTATCTTGCCTATGTCGTGCAACCCCACGTAAGCGGTCTGCCCCGAACCACCGAGCGCGCCCACATAATAGGACAGGGGCACACCGGGGCGAGGTTGCAGCTTTGACAGGAGAATGGTGTTGTTATCCAGCAGGGAGTAGTCCTCCCAGTGGTTTAGACCCCAGACGATATCGCCTTCGGCGTAGTCGGGGTTGTTGGATTGCACCACGCGCCCCACCGTCGGCCCGCGAATGGCGCCGCCAATGGGGATTGGTTCAAAGTAATTGGCTTTGCCATCGAGCCAGCCGCGAATGGCGGCTTCCAGTGAAAAGTAAAGGTTGCGCACCACAAACTGGCCAGGGCCGGGGTGCGGTACGGCTGATTCGATCATGCCGAAATTCTCTGCTGTGGGTATACCACCCGGATGGGATTTGAGTGTGATTTGGCGGTTGATCATGGGTGACCTCTTATGGTTAAAACGTATTCAAGGCGACATCAATCCTGGCTCCATCCAGTCCGCTGGCACTTGGGCGGTTGCCTTGATTGATTTGAATCAAGATGGTAGCTGTCATTGCACATAAAAAGCAATCAAGATTGACTTTTTAATATGCGTTGTGTAACTTGCCAGTGCCTGTTGAATTCGGGACTGAGAACCGTCCGTTAACCTCAATAACCGACGATTTCCAGGCCGTCTACCCGGCTCCCGTCAGGTATTAGCAAAGGCCTGCTGCTTTATGCAGCCTTTGGATGGCAATCGTGTCAGTTCACTTGAAAGATTTGGCAGCCCGTCAGGGCTGCTGTTTTTCTCTGTCAGTGGGCGAGATTCACAAACGCGAGATAATCATAAATGCATACATTAGAGGCACATCACGACTTTAAGGCTCCTGCGCAACAGCTATGGGAGCTGCTTGAAGATTTCGGCAATATCCAGCGCTGGTGGCCCCGTGGCGGTGCAGTGGATATTCAGAAAGTGGTGCTCGAAGGCGAGGGCATTGGCTTGATCAGGCATATCTACAACGAGGGCATGCCTGCCCCGGTCAGTGAACAACTCCTCTATCAGGACCCCGCCAATTACCTGTACAGGCTGGCCATTGTTTGCCAACGTCCAGCAGGGCTGCTGGACTATATCGCCACTGGCCGTATTACCGCCCTGACACCCGACACCTGTCGTCTTGAATATCATGCTGAATTTGAGGCCGAAGAGGGTCGCGCTGATGAAGCCCGGCAGTTCCTGCTGGGTGCCTACGAACTTATGTTCGATGGCCTTGCCCAGACTGTGGCGCGGGGCTGACAGACTGTGGATTTTGTGCTCTGGCCCGCCTGTGTCAAATCCCACACCTTTGCCGACCAGCTCAAGGCAGCCAGTGCCAGTGGCTTTGACTGCCTGCCCATTGGCCCCCTGACCTGCAAAACCTTGCGCAGTGAAGGCGTATCTCCTGCGGAAATCAGGCAAATGGCCAGCGACAACGGCATACGCCTTGGCCACTACGACGGTTTCACCGATTGGGCCCCGCTGCGCTACGGAGCCGAACTTCCCGAAGCGGCCCGTGCAGTATTTGATGTTTCTGCTGACGAGTGCCTGGATATTTGTGGCGAGTTGGGACTCACCCGTATCTGCGCCACCGGCGCCTTCAGCGCCGGCGAGGTTGAAACGGCTGCACTGATTGACGGTTTTGCCACGTTTTGCCAACAGGCTGCCAGGCAGGATATCCATGTCGATCTGGAGTTTATCCCCATGTGGGGCATCCCCAGCCTTGAGTTAGCCTGGCAAATAGTCGAGGCGGCGGGTTGTGACAATGGCGGCATACTGTTTGATTCATGGCACTTTTGCCGTGGCACAGCGGATATGGCCTTGCTGCGCAAGATTCCAGCGGGTGTTATTGCCACTGTGCAGTTGGCCGATGCCGCAGCGAAGTTGCAAGGGTCAGATCTGTTTGAGGACTGTATCCGCTACCGCCGTTTGCCCGGTGACGGCGATCTGCCCTTGCGGGAGATTCTCGATATTTTTCGCAGCAAGGGTGGGATAACAAATATCGGACCTGAAATCTTTTCCGATGAGCTCGACCTGATGGCCGCAGACAAGGCAGGGCTTGCAGTGGCTGCGGCAACATCCCGTGTTCTGTCTGAGGCGGGCATCCCGCTTTCACTATAATCAACCCATAACGTTTATCTTATTTTCACCAGGAGATTTCAATCATGATTTTTATCAGTGCCCGTATCGTAGTAGATCCCGCCAATATCGAACGTTTTATCGAGGCGGCCCAGCTGATTGTGGAGCCGACCCGTCAGGAAAAAGGGTGCAACCTGTACTCGTTTGCCCGCGATATCTGCCAGCATAATGCCGTCTGGGTGAGCGAGGAGTGGGCGTCGGAAGCAGACCTTGAGGCCCACCTGAAAACGGACCACATCAATGCATTTATGGCGAAAATTCCGGCCATGAATCTGCTGTCGATGGATGCCAAAAAGTACCAGATTGCGTCCGTTGCAGCCATGAATGCTCCCGAAGCCTGATACGGTTCCCGAACGCTACCCACCACAGCGCAGCGAGGTTTTCATGGATATTCAAAAAGAGTACAACCGGATTGTCGTGCGGATGCTCGACCACGTTGAAAACGGCACCACCGACCAGGCCGCCGATACCATGACGGTACCGGTGTCCGGCTATACCGATCCCGATACCTGGCAGCAAGAGATGGATCTGATCTTCAAGCGCGTACCTTTGCTGGTGGGTCTGTCAATCGAAATACCCAACCCCGGCGACTACAAGACGATTGACATGCTTGATCGACCCTTGCTGATTACCCGGTTGAAAGACGGCAGTGTCAGGGCCATGCTCAATGTGTGTTCGCACCGCGCCATGCTGGTGGCCAATGAGGAGAGCGGCAACCGCAGTGTGTTTACCTGCCCCTATCACGGCTGGAGTTTTGCCAATGATGGCTGTCTGCGGGGCGTTGCCGGCCCCGACAAGTTTGGCGATGTGGACAAGGAATCCTTGGGGCTGACACAGCTGCCGGTGTACGAGCGCGGCGGCTTTATCTTTGCGGTGCTTACTCCCGGTCTGGCGGTGGATTTCGACGGCTTTCTGGGTGGCATGATTGAGGACATCGAGGGGCTCAATTTCCAGGATTGGTATTTCTGTGGCAAGCGAGACATTTTCGGCGCGAACTGGAAAGTGGCCTATGACGGTTATCTGGAAGGCTACCACTTTGCCAGTGCCCACCCGGATACCATTCATCCCCGCAGTTTTTCCAATATCATGGATTTCAGTGCCTATGGGCCTCATATCCGCATCGGTTTCCCGCAACGCAGCATAGCCAAGTTGCGGGATGTTCCAGTGGATGAGCTTTGGCAACATGAAAATGACGGCTACGATTTTATCCGCTTGCTGTTTCCCAATGTGTCCATCTTTGTAGCGCCGGAAATCACCTCTATATCAGTGCTGATTCCCGGCCCCACCTACGACAAAAACCGCACCATCCAGTACTTTGTCCACCGCGAGGGGCCGGTCAATGACAAGGCCAAAGCCGATATCGAGACCATGATGGACTGGCTGCAGGCGGTGGTTGACAAGGAGGACTACCAGGTAGGGATCAAGGTGCAGCGGGGCCTGGAATCCGGTGCCCACAAGCAATTGGTGTTTGGTCGCAACGAGCGCGGCAACCAGTATTTTCACAAGTGGGTTAACTACTATCTGGCCGATGATCACACTGCGCCCAAACCGGTGCTGTAGTTGCACGCAATAGTGAGGTGAAGGGATGAGTATTCATGAAAACAGGGCGGGCCGGATCAATTGCCTGCTGATTACCGGTGGGCAGTGGCACGATATTGATTTTGCGCGCCTTGAACTCCTCAAGTTGCTGGCGGAGGACGACCGCATTCGGGTGCGGGTATTTGAGGACTATGAAAATCTTCAGGCCCTGGACGAAGCAGACTTTCTCATCACCTATACCTGCAACGTGGTGCCTTCCGTGGTGGCACAGGAAGCACTGCGGGCCTGGGTGGAGCGGGGAGGGCGCTGGTACGCATTGCACGGCACCAATTCGATTATTCGCCTGATGTCAAACGGGCAGTACGGCACCCCGGACTGGGCACCGCTGTTTATGGAAACTCTGGGCTCCATGTTCCGCTCCCATCCGCCCGTTGCCCCCTACAAGGTCAGCGTTGCCGATCCCTCCCATCCACTGGTGCAAGGCATTGAGCCTTTTGAAAGCACCGACGAGCTGTATTTGATGAGTACCCACGGTGACCTGCATGTTCTGCTGGATACCGAGTTCGGCGGCGATGCTCCGGGTTTTGTCGAGGATAAGTGGGAGCATGGGCGCCACCCGGTGTTTTATACCCACAAGGTGGGGGCGGGCACAGTGCTGTATCTGACCCTGGGTCACTGCCGCCACCATTACGACATGCAACCCCTGCTGGATTACTGGCCCACGGTGGATCGCTGCGCCTGGGATCTGCCGGTGTTTTACACCTTGCTGCGGCGCGGTATCCAGTGGGCTATTGAACCCATCGATAAGGTGACGGCAAAAGCGCGGGATGCTGCGCGGGGTTAGCGTTTGAGTTTCACGATTCACGTTACACGTTACACGCGAGCAAAAAAAGGGCGCCCTGAGGCGCCCTTTTTTATGTATCCATTAGCAGCTCACTACTCACAACTTGCTACAGCACTCACGTGTAACGTGTAACGTGAATCGTGAAACTCAGTTATCCAAAGCCCCCTCCTCAATCCAGCGGCGGATCAGATCCAGCTGTGTCTGGGGCAAGGGTGGTGCGGCAAAGGGCATTTGCAGGCCTTCGCCCCCGGCTTCCAGATGGCTGCCAGTCAGCTTGTGATACAGATAGCTCTGCTCTGGCTTGCCGGGTTCCACCCGCTGCAACTTGCTTTGCACCGAGATTGGTCCCACCAGGTTCGCGTAGGCTTTGGCGGGCACCAGGGACATCAGCCCGGGTTCCTGTCCTGTGATATGGCACACGGCGCAACGCTGTTTCAGCAGCGGGGCAATGTCCCTGGCAAAGGAAGCGGGCTGGTTGTCGTCAGTGGCGAGGGCGCCGGTGGTCAGCAGGGCAGTGGTCAGGGCAAGGAGGATGCGGGTCATGGTCAGGCGTCCTTTGCAAGGCCGAGGGCGTGGCGAGCGGCGATATAGCCGTAGGTCATGGCCGGTCCCAGGGTCGCGCCAGCGCCGTAGTAGGCGTTGTGGGACAGGCTGGCGATACAGTTGCCAGCACCGTACAAGCCGGGGATGGGGTTGCCCTGGTTGTCCAGTACCTGGGCGTGACCGTTGGTCTCGGGCCCGCCGTTGGTGTCCAGTGCGCCGGGAGCGAGGATGATGGCGTAGTAGGGGCCTTCGTCCGGCAGCGGATACAACGTGCTGTTGGGGTGGGGGTTGGGGCCGTGGCCGCTGTTCTCCTTGAACATGGTCCACACCGGGTGCCATTCGCGATCGTAGTCGTAGTCGCCGCGCTGGAAATCCAGATCCTTGCCGGTGACAGCAAATTCGTTGTAGCGCTTGACGGTGTCCTTGAGACCATTCGCAAAGCCGCCGTCCAGACGGAAATCGCCGGTATGGGCGGCAAGGCTGGCAAGTCGTTCATCAATTTTAGCGCTCAGCTCCTGCAGGGTATCCGCGGCGATCACATAGGAGGTGCCCGCCTTGACCGGCGGCAGGCCATTGTTGTCCCCGGTGGATTCCGCAGTGCGCTTGTCGTAAATCATGAACAGCAGCTGGTTGGGGTATTCAGCGTTGGTCACTTCAAATTCAAAGTGAACACGGGTGCGGTCGTTGTAGTTGCGGTGCTCGTTGACCACCCGTTTGCCATACTTGTTCACCAGAATCATGGAATCACCAGGCGGCACAAACATGCCGGTGCCCACAGCGCGATTTTGCAGGGCTTCTTCGAGCACCACCTGGGTGCGCCAGGCGCCGCTCAGGTTGGCAAGGCGGGCGCCGGCCTTGCTGGCGATGCCGATAAAGTCCCCGGTGGCCGCTGTCTGGCCGCAGGATCCGTAGATAAAGACATCCTGATAGGCGTTGATCAGCTCCACATTGTGGACATAGCCGCCGGTACCAAAGATCACCCCTTTGCGGGCGCGCACGGTGACAGTTTTGTCGCCATGGCGGGCTTCGGCACCGATCACGGTGCCGTTTTCCATTATCAGGCGGGTGACCGGGTGCTCTGTGAGAATGGTGACTCCCTTGCCGGTGAGCCAGGTTTCCAACTGCTCGATCATGCCGTAACCGTGGGCGTAGCCGCCATCGGCGGTCGCGGTTGCCAGGGAGCGACCCTTGGGCACGCGGTTTTCCGGCACGTGGGAGAGGTAGTCCGGTGCATCGCGGTCCAGATCCCACAGGCGCCACTCCCGCACATGCATGGCGCTGTTTTCCCGCAGCAGCTCCACCATCGGGGCGCCGTTATCGTAGAAGGCGGCGATGCGCTCAAAGGCGTTGGCGTCGAGACCCATGTTCGGTGCTGCGGCGTTGTAGAGGCCAGGGTAGGCGTAGCGACACAGGTACTGGAGGCAAGCGGTACGCTCGTCATCAATGCCACGGGCCTTGAGGCCGTAGTGGTTGGGAATCCAGAACACAGCGCCGGACTTGGCGGTGGTGCCACCCAGCAGCGGGGCCTTTTCCAGCACTGCGACTTTGGCGCCAGCGGCGACGGCAGTCACCGCAGCGGTCAGTGCAGCTGCGCCGCCGCCGACGCAAAGAATATCCACTTCATGGTCCCAGTGGGTCTTTTCGTCTGCGTGGACGGGGCGAATGGTGACGGCCCCTGCGACCCCTGCGCCCACAACAGCAGCAGCGGATGTCAGGCCAGCGAGAACCTGGCGGCGGCTGAATTGCTTGTTGTCATTATCGTTCATGGCTGTTACCTGCTGGTGGTGATATTGAATGACTGGTTGAGCGCTTGTAAGGCATAAGCTGTATCCGGCCCCCTCGATGCAACGGTCGTTGTATCGAGAGGGCAGATTACACCCTTGTTAAATAAAAAACAATCTTGTCTTATTTTATTGGATGAAGTATCTTGCGCTCTTGCTGGTAGAGGTAATACAAGCTGCTCGATGAATATCCGCAATGCCGCATCTACACTGTCGGTAGGGAACCCAGTGGTTCCTGAATATCAGGCAGTGCCCGCAATGCTGGACTGCAATAATCAAAACGATCTGATCAAGTGAGGACTACCATGGCGGAACACTTTCATCGCCTCTTTGCCACCGATACCCTGGCACCCAACGCCAGCAAGACCGTTGATGTAGACGGAGTGCAGATTCTGGTTTGCAACGCCAACGGCGAGTTCTATGCGGTGCAGCATATGTGTACCCACCAGCGTGCAGAGCTTGAAGGCGGGCGCATCCGCAACTGCATGATCTCCTGCCCGCTGCACGGCGCGCGCTTTGATTTGCGCGATGGCTCCACCAAGGGCCAGCTCACCAATATTCCCCTGAAAACCTATCCCGTTCGCGTTGTGGACGGATTTGTTGAAGTGGCTCCGGCCTGAGGTCGGGGCCACAGTCTCCCCATTATCTGAAGGATTGAACCATGGACTATTCCCTGTCGGCTGAGATCGAAGCCTACCGCCTGCGTGTCCGCGCCTTTGTGGCGGACCATATCCTGCCTCTGGAAAGTGATCGCAGCCATTACGACGAGCACGAGAATATCCGCCTTGATGTGCTTGAGCCCCTGCGGGCCAAAGCCCGGGCAGAAGGGCTGTGGTCTTTCCAGATGCCAAAATCCCGGGGCGGCCAGGAGGTGGGCATCGTCGGCATGGCGGCTATTTATGAAGAAATGAACCGCTCCATCTTTGGCCCGGTGGTGTTCAACAGCAGCGCGCCGGATGACGGCAATATGATCCTGCTCAACAAGGTGGGCACCGAGGACCAGAAGGACCGCTGGCTGCAACCCATTATCGACGGCAAGGTGCGCTCCGCCTTTGCCATGACCGAACCGGATCAGGGCGGCGGCTCCGATCCGGCGGGCATGATGAAAACCCGGGCGGTAAAGCAGGGCAACAAGTGGGTGATCCACGGCCACAAATGGTTTATCACCGGGGCCGGCGAGGCCGAACACTTTATCCTCCTGGCGCGCACCTCCGATGATGAGCGCAAGGGCCTGACGGCGTTTCTATTCCACCGCGATCAGCCCGGCTGGAGCATCAAGCGCCGCATCGACATCATGGGGCCGGAGGAGCACGGCGGTCACTGCGAGCTGATTTTCGATGGCCTGGAAGTTGACGAGAATGACGTGCTGATGAATGTGGGGGATGGCCTCAAGGCCACCCAGATCCGCCTCGGCACCGCGCGCCTGACCCACTGCATGCGCTGGCTCGGTTTGGCCAAGCGCTCCCTGGAGATCGCCCAGGAGTATATTTCCCGCCGCGAAGCCTTCGGCAAAACCCTGGCCCACAATGAAGTGATCCAGAGCATGATTGGCGCAGTGGCCATGGATATCCATGTGGGCCGCCTGCTCACCATGAACGCCGCCTGGAAACTCGATCAGGGGGATTTTGCCCGCAAGGAAGTCTCCATGGCCAAGATCCATGTGGCGGACACCCTGCACCGGGCGGTGGATACCGCCATCCAGCTCAACGGCGCCCGGGGTTACTCCAAGGACACCGTGCTGGAGTGGATCTATCGCTACGCCCGCCAGGCGCGCCTTGTTGACGGTGCCAGCGAAGTCCACAAGATGGTGCTGTCCCGCAGCTACGCCAAGGAAGGCAATGATTTCTGGTCCTGGGGTCTGTGAGGTAAACCGATGGCCGTCAACGACCTGGATCTGGATAGCCTGGCGCAGTACCTGTCACAGCATGTGGACAATTTCCACGGGCCGCTGAGCGCCAGCAAGTTTTCCGACGGGCAATCCAACCCCACCTTCCTGCTCACCACCCCGCAGCAACAGTACGTGCTGCGCCGCAAGCCACCGGGTGAGCTGCTCAAATCCGCCCACGCCGTGGACCGTGAATACAAGGTGCTGGCGGCACTGGGCAACACTGATGTGCCCGTGCCACGTGTTTACCACCTGTGTGAAGACGATGCGGTAATTGGCTCCATGTTTTATGTGATGGAGTACAAGGCGGGGCGGGTATTCTGGGACCCGGCCTTGCCGGATCTGAGCGTGGCCGAACGGGGTCAGGTGTATAGCGAGATGAACCGGGTGCTGGCCGCCATCCATTCCGTCGACCTCAAGGAATGCGGCCTGGAGGATTACGGCCGGCCCGGCAATTACTTTGAGCGCCAGGTAACGCGCTGGAGCAGCCAGTACCAGGCATCAGCCACTGGCACCATCCCCGCCATGGATGAACTGATAGCGTGGCTGCCCGCCCATATGCCCGCAGATGACGGCGCCGTCAGCCTGATCCATGGGGACTATCGCATCGACAATCTGATGTTTGCCCCTGACAGTCTCGACGTCGTTGCAGTCTTTGATTGGGAGCTGTCCACCCTCGGCCATCCCATTGCCGACCTGGCCTACCAGGTGATGCAACGCTATATGGGCCGCGACTGGCAGATCAAGGGTCTGGCGGGGCTGGATAGCCAGGCACTGGGCATTCCCTCTGAAGAGGAGTATGTCGCGCAGTACTGCCAACGCATGGGCCGCAAGGGGATTGATAACTGGTCATTTTATCTGGCGTTTTCGTTCTTCCGCTTTGCCGCGATCTGCCAGGGTGTCAAATACCGGGGTTTGCAGGGCAATGCATCGAGCAAGGATGCCGAAGGTGTTGGCGCCATGGCGGAACCGCTTGCCGTGCTGGGCTGGAAAGTGGCCCGGGGTGAGCGGTGAACCCCGCACTGTTTGACCTCAGCGGTCGCACCGCACTGATTACCGGCGCTTCCAGCGGCCTTGGCCAACATTTTGCGCAAACACTGTCATCGGCAGGTGCCAGTGTGGTGGTTGCCGCCCGCCGTGCCGGGAAGCTGGGCGAGACTGTGGACACTATCAATGCCGCCGGTGGCAACGCCCGCGCTGTCACCCTCGACGTTACCCGTCGCGACAGTGTTTGCGAGGCGCTCGATAGCATCGGCCTGTGCCATATTGTCGTCAACTGTGCCGGTGTTACCGATACAAGCAAGCCCCTCGATGTGCGTGATGAGGATTGGGATGCCATTCTCGATACCAACCTCAAAGGCGCCTGGATCGTCGCTCAGGAAAGCGCGCGTCGCATGGTGGCTGGCGGAGTGGCGGGCAGCATTATCAATGTGACGTCGATTCTCGCCAGCCGGGTGGCGGGCGGCGTTGGCCCCTACTGCGTCTCCAAGGCGGGGCTTGCGCACCTGACCCGATCCCTGGCCCTGGAACTGGCGCGCCACAATATCCGCGTCAACAGCCTGGCGCCGGGCTATATCGTCACCGAACTCAATGAGGAATTTCTGGTCAGCGAGGCCGGTGAAAAACTCAGAAACCGGATTCCGTCGCGGCGTTTTGGCCAATTCCACAATCTGGATGGCCCGCTGCTGTTGCTGGCATCCGATGGGGGTGCCTATATGACCGGCAGCGAAATTGTTGTTGACGGTGGTCACCTGTGCAGTTCCCTGTAGCTCTATGAGTATTTAGGTCAGTGAGTACACTTGTGCTGTTGCGCCATGGTCAGGCAGCTTTTGGCAGCGACCACTACGACACATTGTCGCTTCTTGGTGAGGCCCAGGCGCGCGCAACCGGTGATTATTTCACGCAACGTGGCTGGCAGTTTGACAAGGTGTACTGTGGACCCCGACAACGCCACAGTCTCACTGCCACCCTGGCCACCAATATTTCCCGGGAAAACTGTATTGTCGAGCCGCGCCTCGACGAATTTTCCGAAGGCTCCACCATTTTGGCCTCTGCTGAAGAACGTGCAGGGCTGATACCTGGTGGCAGTGCCGCGCTGCCCAGTCAAGACCGCATGCGCGCCTATATGGGTGAGATTCGCCTGTGGATCGATAACCAGACGCACTTTGAGGGGGCACCCTCAGCTGTTGAATTCAACCATCAGATCACTGACTGGCTGACTTCGGTGACGGGCAGTCCCGCTGCGGGGCAGCACCTGTTGGCGGTAACTTCCGCCGGCGTTATCGCTGCTGTGCTGTGCCGCATTCACGGCCTGCCGCTTCAGAATATCGCCACCATTATGGGGGTGATCGGCAATGCCTCGTTTACCACCCTGCTGTTTTCCCAAGGCCGCTGTACCTTGCAGGCCTTCAATGTGACGGCCCATCTTCCCCGCGAGTTGCTAACGTCAATCTGAGTTTTAGCCCAAACCCAGGACTGTTACGCCCTGGGATTTTTCAGATCCGACACACATTCATCCACAAAGAAAAAATGCATTCTGCTTCTGTCGAACAGGCGCTCTTCGTCGGCGCTGATATAAGCCTTGATTTTTTCGTCTGAAAACTGCTCATAGGCCGCATCCATCGCCGCCTGATCCGGGTACCAGATCTCCAGTATCACATCGTGTTCTGGTTCCTGCATTTCACCGGTCACAGGGTCCGGGAAAGCTGTGAGATAGCGCCGCATATAGTGGCTGGCGAAATTCTTCAGGTATTTTTCACCATAGAGGCTGTGTGTCGACTCGTAGTAATCGCGAAACTCTTCTGTCGACATACCGGGGCGACGCTTGAAAAGACCTATCGTTTTAATCATGGAACACTCTCCAGTCGGTCCGGCTAAATTCCGGGTTTAAACTATCGTAAAAGGCGATGTTACTCGTCAGCAATTTTCAGCAGCTGCTTGCCAAAATTCTTGCCGGCAAACAATCCCCGCAGGGTTTGCGGGCAGTTTTCCAGTCCTTCGGCAATATCCTCCATGACATGAATTTTTCCTGACTCTACCCAGTTGCGCATCTGCGCAATTCCCTCTGCAAACTGGTCGAGGTAATCCAGCACCAGGAACCCCTGCATGCTTGATCTGCGAATCACCAGCTGCATGTAGTTCTTTGGCCCCGGCGGCAATTCCTGGCCAAAGTAGCCGCTGGAAATACCGCCACACAGCACAATATGCGCACCAATGGCGATATTGGCCAGCACATCATCCAGTACCGGGCCGCCGACATTGTCGAAAAATACGTTTATCCTGTTTTTGCAAAGTTCCCGCAGGCGCTCTTGTACATTGTCATTCTTGTAATCGATGGCGGCATCAAATTGTGCCTTTTCCAGCAGCCACCGGCATTTTTGCGCGCCGCCGGCAATACCGATCACGGTGCAGCCATGGAGCTTGGCAATTTGTCCGGCAACAGATCCTGTGGCGCCCGCAGCACCGGAGATCACAACGATATCGCCTGCCTTGAGCTTGGCCACTGCCGTCATGCCAAAGTAGGCGGTCATACCAGTGATGCCATAGATATGCAGCGGCCAGGTAATGGGTACGTCACCGGGCACTTTGCTGATGGGAAACATGCCCGAGCCATCGGTGGCGATATAGTCCTGCCAGCCAAAGGTGCCGTGCACCAGTTCGCCGGGCTGATAATCGGGATGACGCGACTCGATCACGCGACCCACCGCTGCGGAGCGCATCACCTCGCCGATCTTTACCGGCGGCACATAGCTTGGCAAATCGTTGAGCCAGCCGCGCTGGGCCGGTTCAAATGACAGGTAAAGATTGCGCACCAGGATTTCCCCCTCGGCGGGGGAGGGCAGTGGTGATTCCACCAGTTCGAAGTGCTCGTCCCCCACTTCGCGGTCGGGGCGTGTTTTCAGTAGCCACTGTCTGTTGCTCATCGGGTTCATTATTTCACCTCCGCTGCGGCTGCATCACTCAGTATTGTCGTCAATGGTAAAGGCCAGGAAGAGATTGCCCGGCATGTTGGGGTTAAACAGGTAACCGGAGTTGAGGAACATCATGCCGTCCTGCAAAACTGCAGAGGCAGCCCCCTCCATGGCACCACCGCTGGCAGTGGTGCCGGCAACAGTGACAAAATCCTGAGCGGTATTGAATGACCACAGCACCTCGCCGCTGCGCGTATCGTGGGCGCGAATATAGCCATCGATGCTGCCGGCAAACACCAGTTCCGGGGTGGTGGTGATGGCGGCGCCATTGCCGGGCATGCACAGCTCGCGGCCATGGCACACATCATCTTTTGCATGCCATTTCCACAGATATTCACCGCTTGTCAGGTCGAGGGCAAAAAGCCCCGGGTTTGGCTCGCGGGGCGCATGCAGTGTTGACTGCATGGCGTCGGAGATGGGCACAAACACCCGGTCGCCAGACACCGCCATGCCAAAATGCACACCGCCCACCAGGCCACCCTGACTGACCTGGCGCTGCCACTTGAGTTTGCCGCTGTCGGGATCCAGCGCCCATACCATGCCGGACTTTTGCCCGCCGAGTACAAACTCCTGCCCTGTGCTGGCCTGGGCCAGTATCGCGGCAGCGCCAAAGTCGTAGTCGGGGCCTTTTTCCGACGGGCAGTTGGTGGTGTCCTGGGCTTCACAGGCGCTGTTCCAGGCGTCGCCAGCCGTGGCCTGGAATACCCAGTTGATGGTTCCGGTATCGAGATCCATGGCCATGATGGCGTCACTGGTATTGTTGGCGGGGGATGAATAGTTCTCGCCGGTACCCACATACAGCTGGTTGCGCTTCACATCAATGGCGGGGCTGTTCCAGATGGGTGCGCCGGAGGGCGCGAGGCGATCCGCGCCAACCGCGTTTTTGCCCTGCACAACGGGCTCTTGTGCAATGGTGTAGGTTTTCCACAGCTGTTCGCCGCTGGCTGCATCATAGGCCACCACGGAACCCCGAAACGTACAGCAACGATATTCCGGCTTGATGGCAGATATGACCTCCAGCGAAGAAACCGGCACATACAAACGGCCGTTGTGGAGGGCCGGTGCGCCGGTAATGGTGGCGTTGGAGTGGCTGTCCGGGCGCTGCTGCCAGACGAGATCGCCATCGATGGCATCAACGGCGTAGACATTGCCGAGATAATCTCCGAAATAAAGTTGTGGCAGTGACTGGGTGTCGCCTGCAGTCCAGGGTGAGATAACAATGGCCGTTCTCACCTCCGAACGGGCGCGGAACGCCCAGCGCACGCAGCCGCTGTCGCGATCAAGGGCAAATACCCGGCCATCCTGGCTGCCCACATAGACAGCGCCACCGGCAATTACCGGGTGGGAGCGGGCGCGCACGGCATCGGGAAAGCCAAAGGCCCATTTCACCTTGAGTTTTTTCACATTGGCGCGGTTGATACCGGCAATATCGCTGGTAAATTCCCGCTTGTTGTCCGCCGTTACGCCCCAGCCGCTGACTTTGGGCGGGGCGTTGAAATCAAATTGTGCAGCGTCGCCGGAACAGGCCACAAAGTTTTCCCCGTCGCCCTCCGCAGCCAGGGATTGCCCGGTGAGGTATTCGGCCACTGCGCGTTTTTTGTCGTTGGAAAGATTGCCTACCTGGACCGCCATCACTCCTTCGGTGAGGGCGTGATAGATGGCGCTGGGCGCCATGAATTGCAGCATGCCACGGCTCGGCGCCCTGGGCACTCCCGCTTCATGGCAGTTGGCGCAGATGGTGTCATACACCGCCTTGCCTTCGTTATTGTCCTTGCTGATATCCAGTACCCCGGCCACATCGGATTCGGCTGGGGCGCCGGAGGTTGGCGCAGCATCGGTTGTAACGGCTAGTTGTAGTGATAGCAGGGCAAGCAATACAGGCAGTGTTCTGGATGTTTTCATTGGTTGTGTCTTTATTGATTAGGTGGGGTATGACTGATTGTAGCGGCGGAGAATTTGCGGAAACGGTGAAGTCACCGTGACTTTTGCTTTGATTTACAGAGCACCCGATACAGCTCTGTATCTGGGGAAAATCCCCCCGGCATTGCCGGGGGGCGTTTGCGATCAGAAGCGGTACATTACCTCTGCACCAATTTCCCTGGGTGCACGGGGCAGGCCGAACTTCCACAGGGTGCCGTTGTTGGCGCTACCTGCGGTGGGTCTCAGGGGGCTTACCACGTAGTCATGGGTATAGGCATCTTCGTCGGTGAGGTTGCGGCCAAATACGGCAAATTGCCAGGCACCGATGCCGTAGCTCAGGGACGAATCCAGCAAACCGTGGGACTCAATGGTGGTGCCGGGGTGGTTGGTCAGGGTTGCCTGGTAATCGTCCTTCCAGCTGTAGCCGACGCGCCAGGTCAGCAGGCCATCACCGACGTTGAAGTCGAGGGTGGACTGGATGGCGGCGGTATACTTGGGCGCACGGCGCAGATCCAGCCCGGACTCATCGGCAATGATGCCGTCGCCGTAGATATCAGCGGTGAACTTCTTGTACTTCGCATCCAGGTAGCCAGCGTTGCCGGATACGCGCCAGATATCGGTGATCATATAGTCCAATTCCACCTCGAAGCCGTTGAACTCAGCTTCACCGACGTTGCGGATCGACAGTTCGTTGCCGGTGGAAACGTTCGGTGCGGGCAGCGATACCTCCACCTGCATGTCGTCATAGATCATGTGAAAGGCTGTAGCGTTGAACTTCATGCGACCTTCGAGCAGGGTAGAGCGCAGGCCCACTTCGAAGTTGGTGAGGGTCTCAGGCGCAAAACCCGCGCTCAACTCATCCGGTGTGGATGCGCGGGGTGAGAAACCACCGCTGCGAAAACCCGTGGAGTTGGTGAAATAGACCATATGATCATCGTTGAAGTGGTAGCGCACACCCCAGCGATAGATCCAGTCATTGTCCTTGCGCTCGCCACCGGCATTGGGACCGACGTTGATGGCGCCCGTAACAGTGTCAGTCACAGTGCGCGACATGCGCTTGGTTTCTGTGATAAAGCGGGTGCCCAGAGTCCATACCAGCTTGTCATCCAGCATCCGGTAATCGCCCTCGGCAAACACAGACTGGGAGTCAGAACTGGTTTTGGTGTTCTCGTAAGGTGTCCACGCAGCACTGCCGGTGAGGAAAAGCGTCTGGGTAATTTGTTGTGCCAGTGCATCGGAATTGGAGCTGAACAGGCCCGCCTGCCAGGTCAGGGCATCACCGGCATCCCGGGTCAGCCGCACTTCATGGGTGGTCTGCTCATAATCACCCCAGCGATCCAGGTGGTAAATGGGCAGTGCTGAACCATCGCCATCGACGCCATAAAAATCATCAGCGGTGATATAACCGCCGATATAGGTCAGGGTGTGGTCATCGGTAATCTGTACGTTCATCTCGGAGATAAGCTGGAATTTCTCCAGTTCCACGAGGCCAAGATAGTCGGTGTCGATCTTGCTGCGATCACCGGTAATGGGCTCGCCCAGAGTGCCGCCACAGGTGCCAAAGAAGGCGCAAAACAGGTCGCGCTGGTCAGTGGAGGTGTTGTGCCAGGCGCTGGCGTTACCTTCCATTTTACTGTAATTGAACTGGACCTCACCGGTGAAAATGTCGTTGGGTTCCCACAGGAAGTGGGTGCCAGCGTGGACGTTGTCACGCTTGTCGGGATCGCTGCCGATACGGTTCTCGACATAACCCTTGCCTTGGCGGCTGGTGCCGCCGCTCAATTTCATGGCCCAAGTCTGTTCACCGTAGTTATACAAAATATCGGCTTGGGATTTGTCATACTCACCGACACGGCCACGGATTTTGCCGCTGGTTTCATTGAGTTGGGGTTTTTCGCGGATGATATTGATCAGACCGCCCACCACGTTCTTGCCGAACAGGGTGCCCTGGGGGCCGCGCAGCACTTCGATGCGCTCCACATCCAGCATATCGAATACCTGGCCCACGGCGGTGTTGAGGGGCACGCCATCCACTGCCACCAGTACGGTGGGGTCAAAGGCTTTTTCGACGTCCTGGTAACTGATGCCGCGAATGGAGAAACCGCCGTTTGACGGTGTTCCCGCTTCGATGGTGTCCATCACCACGTTGGGTGCAAACTGGGCCAGTGACGTGGTATCCAGTGTGAAGGCATTGGCAATGTCATCCCCGGTGATGGCGCTGACTGCCACCGGCACGTCCTGAATGCTCTCCTGGCGTTTCCGTGCAGTGACCACCACTTCCTGCAGGGCGGCTTGTGCAAACGCCAGCTGGGGTACGCCCATGCTGCCCATCAGGGCCGCGCTGGCGACGGCGGTGAAAATCTTGGTTCTTGATCGACGTTGTAGTCTCATGGTTGGTTCTCTCTCTTTTGTTTTGAGTTTTGGTTATGGATGACCTTTTATGCAGCCCCCCATGTTTCCTATTGAGCTGCGATCAACGACGCGATCATAAAGCTGCGAAATATAAAAAGCAAACTAGATTGTTTGTAGATATTTGGCTACTATCAGCCTCCAGTGTCCCTGGCCCCAGTCAGGCATCCTGGGCCATTACTGGTCAGGTCCAATGGCGGGCTTATTCCGGAAAGTTCTTGGACAGAGATTGACATTGGGGGATGGAGCTTATATTTTGGTCGTTCGTTCAACTAAATTTTAGCGAGTACGCTCCGCAAGGTGCTGGTTGTCTGCCCCTTCACTGTTGGCAGAGAGATCTTTCGCAGTCCTTGAAGGTGCAGGAATGAGGTCCGGCATGTATTGGCGCCAACGCTGCTGAGGCCTGTACACCACAGAGGTTCAACAGCCCTGAACCACCAGATCAATAACGAGCAGGAAATTTCACATGAATCAATCCATTAAATACCTTGTTACACCGCGGGAGCTGGATCGCCCCGAAAAGCATCAGGAAGCTGGGCTTCGAAATGATCACATCACCGCTGACCGCTATATTTCCAGCGATTACGCCCGGATGGAATGGCAGCGAGTGTGGATGCGTACCTGGAATGTGGCGGGCATGTCCTATCACGTCGCAGAGCCGGGGGACTACATCACCGCTGAAATAGCCAGCGAGTCCATTATCTGTGTGCGCCAGGATGATGGCTCCCTCAAGGCCTTCTACAACTCCTGTCCCCACCGCGGCACCCGAGTCACCGCTGCAGAGGAAGGCTTTACGGAGCGTTTTACCTGCCCTTACCATGGCTGGCAGTTCGCCCGTGACGGTGAGACAGTTCATGTGCCCAACGAAGATGACTTTGGCCAAAGCCCGTGCGGCAAGGCCCGACTGAAAGCGGTGCGCTGCACCGAGTTATTCGGTTTTGTCTGGATCAACATGGATAACAGTGCGCCATCCCTGGAAGAGGCCCTTGGTGCCACCATCGTCAATGAAATCGGTTCCTACCATATGGAGAATATGGTGCGGGTGCTGAACATCACCGCAGACAGCCCCTGCAACTGGAAAATCATCACCGATAACTTCAATGAAGCCTACCATGTGCAGGTGCTGCACCCGGACCTGATTCCCTACATCGAAGCCAATCACGAGGCGTGTCAGTTCGACATGTTTCCCCAGGGCCATAACCGTGGCTGGTTCCCGGCCCACAGCCCTTCGTCGCTGTATGCAGACGAAGAACTGATCGAGCCGCTGGACAGCATCATGAAAATGTGGGGGCTGGATCCCGCCAACTACAAGGGCAAGGATAAGCTCGCCAAGGTGCGCGGTGATTTGCAGCAGGCCAAACGCAAGCTGTGGCAGGAAAAAGGCTTCCTTCACTACAAGGATTACGCCGACTATCAGTTCAGCGATTACATCATCTACAACATTTTCCCCAACGTGGTTATCACCGTGGGGCCAGACGGTGTACAGCTGCTGCGCCCGCGTCCCCATCCGTCCGGCGATCCCCAGCGCTGCCTTTTCGATCACTGGTGGATGGTGCCAAAAATTGCGGGTCAGACCCACACGCCTTCACCGGCGGGCGGCCCTGATTTACCTGTGGAGGATGCCGAACACGAGACCATCATCTACGGCGAAAAATCCCTGGGCAGAACCTGCGATGAGGATCTGAGTATCGCCAAGATGCAGCAGGAAGGACTGTCTTCCAACGGCTACCAGAATTTCTATCTGGCCAAGCAGGAGCGTCGCTTGCAACACTTCCACGAAGTGCTCAACGACTATATTGAAGGCCGGCGCTGAGCAGCGCCTGCACTCCAACAGCCGCTGACAGACTTTAATGAACGGAGAGCAACAATGACATTTTCAGGACCACTGGAAGACCGCGTCGCCATCCAGGAACTTAACGCCGGTTATGGCGATGCAGTGTGCCGCAAGGACAGGGATGGATTTGCCGAGTGCTTTGCCGAAGACGCAACCTGGCATTTGCCCTGGCGCGAGCCTGTGCATGGCCGTGATGCGATTGTCGAATTATGGCTGGATCAAATCGCCAATTACCCATTCCTGAACTATGCAGGTTTTCTGGGCGCTCTGGAGATTGATGGCAACAAGGCCAAAGGACGGGTCTGGACCCGGGAACTGGTGGCGGGAACGGATGGCGTTTCCACCCAGGTCACTGGCCGCTACGACCACGAATATGTCAAACGGGACGGGCGTTGGTATTTTTACCACAAGGCCTTTAATCCCCTGCACGGCATGGATTCCATCGTTACCGACTGAGAAATACCTATGGCTGTTTTTCCCTTTGCCAACCGGCGCATCATGCAAAACAGCTGGGTGGTGCCCGACATCCATGCCGCCATGGCGGCATGGACAAAAACCACGGGTATTGGCCCCTTTTTTCTGGTGGAAGGGGTTGCCATCCAAAACCTCATGCACCGGGGTAAAGCCACCGACGTTGAGGTGACATTTGCACTGGCCCAGGCTGGCGACATCCAGATCGAACTGGTGTGCCAGCACAATGATGCTCCATCGGCCTATCGCGATACGGTGCCAGCCGGTGCCAGTGGGTTTCACCACATGGCGCTGTATTGCGAAAACTACGATGCAGATTTTGCCGCCTACACCAACAGCGGAGCTCCACTGGCCTACAGTGGCAGCTTTGGCGGCAAGCGCTTTTGTTATTTTGATACAACGCCAACTATCGGTTACATGATGGAACTGATCGAAGCCAGCGAAGCCCAGGAGGAATTTTTTGCCCGCCTCAAGGCTGCAGCCCATCAGTGGGATGGCCGCGATCCGGTGCGCCCGGCGTTTTAAGAAAACCCCCGCTGCCTGTTCTGGCAGCGGGTTTTCCTTCAAGACCTTCAAAAATGAGGATTTGATGAACAGCGAAATCCTGTTGCTCAGTGATGTCCCGCAATTTGACGACAGCGCCGATGTGATTGTCATTGGCTACGGTATTGCCGGCGCTTGCGCCGCACTGGAAGCCCGCCGTCACGGAGGCGATGTGCTGGTGGTGGAGCGGGCCAGTGCCGGTGGTGGCGCCAGCGCACTCTCCTCCGGGCTTTTTTACTTGGGCGGCGGCACCGCTGTGCAACAGGCCTGCGGCTATGACGACAGTGCAGACAACATGTACCGCTTTATGGTCGCCAGTATGGGCACTGAAAATGCCGCCATGATACGGCGCTATTGCGATGACAATGTTGCCCATTTCGACTGGCTTGAGGCCCAGGGTGTGCCTTTTGAGCGGACTTCGTTCAAGGGCAAGGCGGTGTTTTTACTGACTACTGAAGGGCTGATGAGCACCGGCAATGAAAAGGTCTGGCCCTACCGCGAGATCGCCAAACCTGCACCCCGCGGCCACCAGGCTGCGGGCGAAGGGGAAAGCCCCGGCAGTATCGCCATGGCAGCGCTGCTGGCGCGCTGTGACGAGGAAGGGGTGCGCGCCAGCTATGATAGCCAGGCGACGGCTCTGATTAGTGACAGGGATGGTCGTATCTGTGGCGTGCGTATTCGTCAGGCGGGCAGAACCCTGCATTATCGCGCCGACAAGGGAGTCGTTATCGCCACTGGCGGATTTTCCATGAATCAGGCGATGGTGAAGCAACATCTCGTCAATATGAGCGACACCGCCGAACCCCTTGGCACTCCTCACAGCGATGGTTCAGGCATTATTCTGGGCGCCTCTGCAGGCGCTGCCACTGACGCCATGGACGGCATGATTGCCACCGCCTCGATCTATCCTCCCGGGCAGCTGATCAAGGGCATTATCGTCAACGCTCAGGGCCAGCGTTTTGTGGCGGAGGACAGTTATCACGGCCGCACAGCTGCATTTATCATGGAGCAGCCACAGCAGCGGGCTTTCCTGATAGTCGATGCAGATATTTTTGCCTACCCGGAAATCACCAGCGCCCGGCACGCACTCATCGACGGCTACGACAGCGTGGAAGAGATGGAGCGCGGGCTTGGCATGCCGGAAAATTCCTTGACAAAAACCCTTGCGGATTACAACGACGCTGCCCGGCGTGGTACGGATCCGCTGTTTTACAAACACCCGGAATGGCTGAAACCCCTCGACAGTGGTCCCTGGGCAGCGTTTGATATTTCCTTTAACCATTCCATTTATCTGTATATGACACTCGGTGGATTGAGAATCAATGCCAACGCAGAAGTGCTTGATATCAGCGGTCAGCCCATTGCGCGCCTCTACGCTGCGGGAGCCTGTACCGCACACATACCCAAATCCGGTAAAAGCTACGCCAGTGGTATGAGCCTTGGCCCCGGCTCTTATTTTGGCAGGGTGGCGGGTCGCAGCGCTATGGCAGTTAAATAGGCGGAAATAAGAGGTGAGGGGTGTGCGATTAAATCAACGCGCCATACCCTTGAATCCGGCGGCAAAAAACTGCGTCATTTTTTCAGCGATGGTATCGAGGTCAGAGGCTTTGCACAGGCCGCCGGACTGGCGATCCACCAGTCCTGATTCAATCAGAACATGGGTAATCGCCGCCTGAAAAAAATGGAAGTACCAGTGCACGTCCGTAGCGCTCATGTGGGGATAACTGCGTCGCAACTGCACGATGACATCCTGTACGACAGAGTCGTAGTGGATATTCACCGGGACGACAATACTTTCTTCCTGGGGTAAATTCGCCACCTGCGCCAGCAGGCGGATATAATTGCGCCAGCCTTCGCCATCCCGCAGGGAGTGCTCGATGGGGGGCGTGATAAAGGCGTGCAGTACCGCTTGCGGATCGGGCACCTGATCGCCAGCGGCATTCACCACTTTGCGCAATGCATCGCGCATGGAGGCCACATTCTCTTCAGCGCGACGATCTATCACTGCGCGAAACAGATCTTCCTTGGATCCAAAATGGTAATGGGTGAGGGCGAGCTGTACCCCGGCAGCTTTGCTGATATCACGCAGTGACGTGCCGTAGTAACCCCGTTGCACAAAAAGGGACTCAGCAGCATCGAGAATTTTTTCCTTGGTGAGCGGCGCTTTTCTGCGGTCGATGCGTGGGGTTCGCGGTTTCGATGGCTTGCCTTCCGGGTTGCTGACAGGTTCAGGCAGCTCAATGGTGGCGATCTCTTTGCGGACCTCAGGCAAGGATGATGGGGGTGATTTTTTACTGGCTTTTGAAGTGGGCAACGGAGGCTCGCAAATGTTGGCTGACAGTCAATAACTCTTCAAATGAAGCATAAATACAATGACTGCCAAAGTCCACCTGTATAAAATCTTCACGTTTTGAGCTATAAATTACAGTATTTTTTCAGTGTCAATGGTATGTCTGGTATTAAGGTACTGTTTTTCAATATCAGTCCATGGCGGTAAAAAAGCAACGGGAATCCACGCATGAATCTGAAGGGTAAAACGATCATTATCACCGGCGCGGCAGGGGGCATTGGCGCGGCGCTGGCGAGACGCTTTGACAGGGAAAAGCCCCATTCACTGCTGCTGCTTGATCTTGTTCCAGAGCCACTCGGCAAGCTCGCAGCGGAATTGTCCTGCGCCAATGTTGAAACAGGCATTTGCGATGTGACAGATCCTGGTCGCACCCTTCACCATGTAAAAAACATCGAAGGTCAATACGGGCGCGTGGATCTGTTTTGCGCCAATGCCGGCGTTTTCCTGCCGGGCGGTGCCCATGCGGACCCCGATATCTGGCAGCGCTCTTTGCAGATCAATCTGATGTCCCACGTTTACGCGGCCCAGGCGTGCCTGCCCACTATGCTGGCCCGTGGGGCGGGATATTTTTTGCACACTATTTCTGCCGCAGGTCTGCTCAGCCAGATTGGTTCAGCCCCCTACGCGGTGAGCAAGCACGGCGCATTGGGTTTTGCCGAGTGGCTGGCGATTACCCATGGAGAACAGGGAATAGGAGTGACGGCCCTGTGCCCGCAGGGTGTTGCTACGCCCATGCTGACAACCATTGACAACGTCGGCTCTGTGGCCAGTGATGGCTTGGTCAGTGCAGAAGAAGTGGCCGACTGTGCAGTGCTTGCCATGGCGAAGAGACAATTTCTTGCGCTTCCCCATCCACGGGTGAGGGATTATTTTCGCCGCAAGGCGGAGGATCATGATCGCTGGATTGCGGGCATGCAGCGATTTCAGGCGGGGTTGCAGAATTGATGGTGCAGCAGGGTTGCACCTGACAGGCAAGTACCTGTCAGGTGCCGGTCAGGGTTACCAGTTGAACCTGAAGTCTACGCCCACTTCCCGCGGCGCGCCCATGTTGGCAATACCAAAGGCGGGGGTAAACCACATTTTCTGCATGAAGTATTCCTTGTCTGTCAGGTTGCGACCATAGAACCCCAGGCTCCAACGTTCATCAGCAGGTGACCAGGAAACCTTGGCATTGAGCAGGGTGATTTCACCTACTATCTCTTGCGGGAAGGCGGTATAGTTGCTGACCTTGGAGCTGCTGTGGGTTAACTGCAGGAAGAAATCTGCCATGCCGCCTGCTACTGGCAGCGTATAGTTGGTACTGATGTTGCCGCTCCAGCGCGGTGCGTTCATCAGGGGGTTACCGGCAAAACTGATGGTTTCAAGGTCGCCAGTGACGGGGTTGGGGGCCAGTGTGTCGTATTCTTCATACTCCGCATCCAGATAGGCTATGGCCAAGTTCACAACAAAATTATCGGTAAGATAACTGGTCACTTCCAGTTCGGCGCCCTGTGAAGTCGCTTCACCGGCGTTTTGAATGGATGCGCTGTTGGCGCCGCTGGGGAAGGTGATGTTCTGGGTTACCTGCATGTCTTCGTATTCATTGTAGAAAACGGCCAGGTTGGCACGCACCCGGTTGTCAAACAAATCGGCCTTCATGCCCAGTTCAATGGTGTCGAGGAACTCCGGATCAAAGGGGCCAATATCTTCTGCAAATGCTATGCGCCCTGTAAAGCCGCCGGATTTAAAGCCCCGCGCGTAGTAACCGTAGACCATGGTGTTGTCGTTCATCTTGTAATCCAGACCGAACTTGTAACCCACTTCATTCCATTTTTCGTCACCTTCGGCGCGAATCAGGCTGCCAGGTATGATTGGATCATCCCAGCTGGCAAACCCTCCTGGGGTGGTGGTGAAAGTGAGGGCTGTAGTGGATACCGCCTCGGTCTTTTCGTGGGCGTAGCGCAGTCCCGCCTGCAGGGTCAAACGATCAGTAATGTCGTAGTAGGCCTGGGCAAACAGGGACGCTGACATGTTCTCCTGTTCCTGGGTCTGGGGTTGACCAAGTCCCTGGGCAAATCCGTCAAGTACGCCATCCTGTAACAGTTCGTATTCCTGCATCAGGAAGAAACCGCCAACCACCATACGCAGTTCATCGCTGATATCAAAGCTGTTGCGCAATTCCTGTGAAAATTGCCAGTGTTCGACTTCACGGTGGGTTTGCAGGAGTTGCAGGGTGGTGGCGTCATCATCGCTGAACAGGTCGTGGTCATATTCGCGATAGTTGGTGATGGAAACCCAGTCACCCATATCCGTCCCCAGGTTCTGGGTCAGGGTCAGGCTGTAGGTGTCGCGGTCGTTCCTGTTGGGAACGCCGGCACTCTGCCCACGCCTGAAACGAGTTTTACCACTGGTTTCGCCGGGCACGTACAGGAGCTGGGTTTCATCGGAAATGTTGAGGTTGGTTTGGGCACCGTTGCGGCTGCGGACATACTCGCCGATCACCGTTGCGTCGTAATTATCCTGTTCGTATTTGAGATAGCCACGCAGGGAAGTGACATCCTGACCACCCAGGTCGTTGCCGTTGAGAATGTTCTTGAAGAAGCCGTCATGACTGGTGTGCAGCATGCTCACTTTGCCGGAAACGCTTTCTGAAATCGGGAAGTTATAGGCAAGGTTCACATCCATACGGCCATAATTGCCCGCCACGATCTGGGCATCGCCACCGTATTCACCCGTAGGCTGTTTGGTCACCACATTGATAACACCACCGGTGGTGTTGGCGCCAAACAGTGTTCCCTGGGGGCCGCGCAGGATTTCAACCCGCTCGATATCGAACAGGGAAAGCAGTGCGGCGGTATTGACACCCACTACCACACCGTCCACCACCACAGATACGGTAGTGCCCACATAGGGGTCCGCATCGTTTACGCCAATACCGCGGATGGAGAATACGGCGGAATCCGGCGAGTTGGAAAAGCTGTTGATCTGGACGTTGGGCAGAGAATTGTTCATGCCCGTCAGGCTGGTGATGTTCTGGCTGGCTATGGCGTCACCGGTGATGGCAGTTACTGCGATGGGAACTTCCTGCAGGCTTTCCTGGCGCTTCTGTGCAGTGACGATGATTTCTTCCAGTTGCGCCATGGCGCCCCCTGAACCGAGGGCTGTCATTGATATGGCGCTAAAGATTAGTGTTCTTGCCAATGGTTTCCTGTTGTTGAGCTTTGTTTTTTTCATGGCGGTAATCCCCTGTTGGGTGGTGAATCTTCGATAGTGATGGTTTGTTGGTGTCGCGTTGTTGGTAGCGCTTTGTTGATATCTCCTGGTGGATAACTTTTCGTTCCAGGGCTTTCAGTTTTTATTCGATGGACCCACTACATTGCGCTCAGCGCACAACCACCGGCTCGCCGCTCCAGGGTGTTACCGGCCCTGAAGACCTGTCCTGGTAGGCCGTGGGTAATTCTTCCGTCATATCCCACACTGCACCCAGGCGGCCAAAGCCCACGCAAAACGCAACCCACACACCCAGTTCCACCAGTTGCTGTTCGCTGAAATGCTGGCGCAGTTCCTCGAAGAGGGTGTCGTCAATGCTCAAGTGATCTGTGGCAAAACGGTCGCCGTAGGCCAGTGCGGCTTTTTCGGCGGCTGTCAGGTCCGGTGCCTCCATGGGTTTTTCCAGGGAGCAAACCAGTGCTTCATTCACGCCGGCATCCACCGCCTCGCGGTAGCGGATGGCCATGCAGCTGCGGCACTGGTTGTGGAACGCAATGCGCAGGCGCACCAGCTCCACAAGGCGAGGTGGCAGGGTCATGTCGGTTTTGATGCCGGAGCCAAGGGCGACAATCCCTTTGGCAATGGCCGGGCGATGGGCAAACATGCGCATTACGCCCAGCTCCAGTGCTGTGGCTTGATCGGCATGAAACTGGCTGCGCAGATCGTCGTCCCATTGGGACGGATCCAGTTTGCTGATTCTACTCATGGCGTGTGAATCTCCAGGCGTTTTATGCAGGTTGGCTTGTCATCCTGGTTGGCATGGCCCGCAGAACAGCCGTCAGGGCTGATATATAAAAAGCATGTTAGATTGTTTTTATACGACTGTCCAATAAAATTTTCGCCTGCTTTTGGCTCGCTTCAGAGAAAAAGCAGGGGTGGAAACTGGCAGTTAATAGGCCTGTGACTGCCCGCCATCAATGGGGATCACTGCACCATTGATAAACTCCGCTTCATCAGATAACAGGAACGCCACCAGGGCGGCTACCTCTTCCGGGCGTCCAAAGCGCCTTTTGGGGTTGACGCTGACAAACTGCTTGCCCGCTTCCTCCCAGCCGTCTTCACCGCCTATCTGAATCAGTGAATTCTTCACCATGTTGGTCATAAAGGCGCCGGGGGCGATGGCGTTGATGCTGACGCCATACTGGCCATACTCAATGGCGGCGTCTTTGGTCATGCCCGTGACGGCGTGTTTGCTGGCGCCATAGGCAACCTGGTTGGGCACCGCGCGAATCCCTCCCACCGAGGCGACGTTAACAATGGCCCCTGAACCCTGTTTTTGCAGGTAGGGGAGGCTGTACTTCATGCCGTAGAACACACCTTTCAAGTTGATATCGATGACTTTGTCGAACATCTTGCTGTCGTAATCGCCAACAGATGCCTGCTTGCCTTCGATGCCGGCGTTGTTGTACAGGCCATCGATTTTGCCGAAGGTTCTGACGGTCTCGTCGACGTAATGTTTGACGGCGGATTCAATTGCCACATCCGCAGTCAGCAGCAAAACAGGGGCTTGCGGAGCTGTTGCTGCAACCAGATTTTTGGTTTCTGTCAGTAAATCCATGCTCAGATCAATAAGGGAAAGTGTTGCTCCCTCGTCGGCCAGGCGTATGGCTACAGCGCGACCCAGGCCGGTGCCGGCACCTGTGATCATAATGACCTTGCCGCTAAATCGCTTATTCATCTCGATTGATCCTGGTAGGTGGGTGAAATCTTTCCGCTCTTATATTGGGCTGTATAAAAAACATGCTATATTGTTTTCGTGATGCCGTCCAGCCTGCGGATTTAAGGAAACTGTGCAGCTCGGTAGAGCGCAGTTCCGTCGTTATGCTGTTTAGGGTTGTAGCGACGGAAAAGGGCGTGGGCGGCATTTGACAGTCTTGCAACACCGGCAGGTTGAGCTGAGTTGAAATTTCTCAAGCCATTGAAAGTTATTGTTTTTACTTCTACGAATTATAAAAGGAAGGTTTCATCATGCATCCACAAGAGCACCCCCGTTCAAACCCTGTTGTGCGCCAATGGCTTGCTACAGTCAGTCTGATCCTGATGTTTGCCAGTCCAGCGCTGATGGCAGGCAGCATTGGGTCGGCAGGTGCCGCGCAGTCAGCCCGCGACCCTGTGGCTGCTGCTGTGGCCAGGCAGGAAATTGAATACCTGCGCCGCCACTATGCCCGGGCAACGGATCTCATTGGCCAAAACACCCCGGAGAGTATCGCCGCAGGTCGTGCCATCTATCAGGCAATTTTTACCCCCGATGCGCAAATCACCGTAACAGCAAACGGGGTGGAGACGTTACGCAGCACAGGCCCGGATGAGTGGGTCGATGTTGTGATCGGCGCCATTGGCAGTAATTTCCGCGCTACCCAGCATCTGATTGGCACCCAGTTGGTGGACATCAAAAGCCTGCCCGGCGAAGAGGGTAGTCATTCAGGAGAGGCCAGCATGACCAGCTATCTGCAGGCCTGGCACGACAGTGCAGAGTTGGTGGATGTCTTTATCGGCACCTACAGCGACCAGGTGCGCCATTCACCCCAGGCGGGCTGGCAAATTTATCGCATGAACCTCGACCAGACAGCCCACGAAGTTCGCAAGCGCTGAACAGTGCTGTAGCAGCTGTTTGACGAGTGACTGTTCGAGACAATCCAGCCAGTAAATTGGAGTCGGTGAATGAGCATCAACCCAGCGACGCAAAGCCCCCTGGCGCCGGTGCCACCCCATGTTCCTGCCGGGCATGTTGTCGATTTTGATATCTACAATCCCCCTGGTGTCAGTAGTGATTTTCATGGAGCCTGGAAAACCCTGCACGAACCGGGTGTGCCGGATATCGTCTGGACACCCCGCAACGGCGGCCACTGGATTGTGACCAGGGGCAAACTGATTCACGACCTGTTTGCTGACCATGAACGATTTTCCAATAAAAGCATTCTGGTTCCCAAAGAGGTGGGTCTTCAGCACCAGCTTTTGCCTACAACTCTTGATCCGCCGCACCATCAGCCCTACCGGATGTTGCTGAATGTGGGAATGGCTCCCCGCGTATTGCAAAAGGTCAGTGCTGATATCAGGGAGCAGGCAGCCCGGCTTGTGGAGCACATACGTCCCGCCGGGCAGTGCAATTTCACTACGGCCTATGCCGAGATGCTGCCAATCCGGATTTTCATGCTGATGGTCAATCTTCCCCTGGATGATGCGCCGCAAATGAAATACTGGGCCGACCAGATGACCCGCCCCGATGGCAGTATGACCCTGGTGGAAGCAACCCAGGCCTTTGGCCATTACCTTGAACCCTATGTGGCGGCAAGGATGCTGGAACCCGGTGATGACATGCTCAGTCAGATGGTTAGCGGCAAGGTCAATGGCCGACCGCTCTCCAGTGAAGAAGCGCTTTTGATGAGTATCCAGGTGTTGGTGGCCGGCCTGGATACAGTGGTGAATTTTCTTAATTTTGCCATGCTGTTTCTGGCGCAGAATCCCCACCACTGCAGCCAGTTGGTCAAAGATCCTGCGCTGATTCCCTCCGCTGTGGATGAACTGCTGAGGCGCTTCCCCCTGGTCAGTATCGGGCGCCTGATTAAGGACGATATCGTCTATCAGGAGCTGCACTTCAAGGCCGGTGAGATGATCATCATTCCCAGCCCTTTGCACGGCCTGGATGAGCGTGAAAACGATCGTCCTTTGGAAGTGGACTTTGCTCGCGCCAATCCAGTGCATTCCACCTTCGGCAATGGGCCGCACCGCTGCCCCGGCGCCAGCCTGGCCCGTATCGAGGTCATTATTACCCTGCAGGAATGGCTCAGCCGTATTCCCCGATTCTCACTGGCGCCGGGGCACTCGGTGGTGTGCAGGGGTGGGGTTGTCGGCTGTATCGAGGCTCTGCCTCTGGTGTGGGAGCCTGCCTGATAAATCTCTTCAGGAGGTCTTGAGAAATCTGCTGCCAGTGGCAAAAGGAGAGTATTCTTGCCTGCTACTCCCGACGGTTGACGTGCCAGTGAAAATCGATCCTTCCATCAATGTTTTCGGCGAGCCGCTGCAGCCCTGCAGCGATCGTCCCGTTACCGGTTATTTTCGCGACGGTTGCTGCAATACCAGCGATGATGACCAGGGTTCCCATACGGTATGTATTGAAGCCAGCAAAGACTTCCTGCAATTCTCCCGGCAAAATGGCAACGATCTTTCTACCCCTATGCCCGACTACGGTTTTCCGGGTTTGCGGCCCGGTGATCGCTGGTGTCTCTGCGCTGTACGCTGGCTGGAGGCCCACCGGCAGGGTATGGCCCCCAGGGTTCACCTCACCAGCACCCATATTCGCGCCCTTGAAATCGTTCCCCTGGAAGTGCTGCGGCAATTTGCAGCAGATCTGAACTGACCAATTCGGTTGGCGCGCTTTCCCTGGTTGAACTGCCCCTGGTGTTCAGTGCGGTGAATAAAAGCATCTGATCTATAACATCTCAATTTTTCTTTATCCGGGCAATCTGGCAGTAGCCATGCAACCAGGTTCCTGTATGTACAGGGATGGGATAAGGCCAGGCTAACAATCAGTCGATTTGCATTTGATGGCAGATAACAATACTGCTCTAATACGGTCCTCATTCACCGTTTACAGATCTGGATGGACATGATTGCAGGGCCAACCTCCCACCGTTTTATCTCCCAGCGTCTCCAGCTCCATTATGTGGACTGGGGAAATCCCGAGGCCCCACCCCTGCTGCTGGTTCACGGCGGCCGCGATCACTGCCGCAGCTGGGACTGGGTGGCGGAGGAGCTCAGCCGCGACTGGCATGTCATTGCCCCGGATCTGCGCGGTCACGGCGACAGCGCCTGGTCTCCCGATGGGGATTACAGTATGGCGGCCCATGTCTATGACCTGGCGCAGTTGATTCACCAGCTGGGCCTGACGCCGGTCACCCTGGTATCCCATTCCCTGGGGGGCAATATTTGTCTGCGTTACAGTGGCATTTATCCCGAAAATGTCCGCCGTCTGGTCGCCATTGAGGGGCTGGGACTTTCACCCCGCCTGCAGGCCGAACGGCTTGCCAAGCCGGTGACCCAGCTGATACGGGAATGGATTGACGAAAAGCGTGCCGCAGCGGGACGCCTCCCCAAGCGCTATCAGAGCCTGGATGAAGCCTATCAGCGCATGAAGACCGAAAACAGCTACCTCAGCGATAGTCAGGCACGCCACCTGACTGTTCACGGTATCAGTCAAAACGAGGACGGCACCTATAGCTGGAAGTTTGACAACTATGTGCGCTTTATCCACCCGGTGGATTTGCAGCCCGCTGAAATTGAGGGCCTGTGGCAGGCCATTGCCTGCCCGACCCTGTTGCTCTACGGGGAGAACAGCTGGGCCTCAAATCCCCTCAAGGATGGCCGGGCAGGACATTTTCGCAATGCCCGGGTTGATGTCTATAAGGATGCCGGGCACTGGCTTCACCACGACCAGTTCGAGCGGTTTATTGCCGATCTCAAGGAGTTTCTCTGAAACCGCCACCACAGCACCACTGGCAGCAGGGGGAAAACCATGGCCGTTGAGGATCTCAATCACGTCAATATCAATGCTCCCCTGGCTCTGCTGGCGGAGATCAGGGATTTTTACGTCAATATCATCGGTCTGCATGAGGGCTGGCGACCGGATGTGCCGGTGGCGGGATACTGGCTGTACGCCGCAGACAAGCCGGTTCTGCATTTGATGGACACCGGCATTGATGCTGATGGAGTGAGCGCAGGACCGCTGCGGACAGGTGTAACAGGCCATGTGGACCATATCGCCTTTACCTGCACCGATGTCGACGCCATGGAGCAGCATCTGCAACAACAGGGCACGGATTATGTACGCAGGGATTTTCCCACATTCAGTACAGTGCAGCTGGTGGTCAAGGATCCTGCGGGCATGGCCGTGGAGCTGAATTTTACCCAATAACCCGCTTCTTGCGCCCCTCATTATCCGGTCACGGTGCTGGAGGGTCGATCCTTGCCACTGGCAGCCTGGTGGCAGGACGCGGACAGTTGCTGATGGTGTAAACTCTTTCACTATTGTTGCAATCCAGACCCAGGTGACCCCCATGAGCACATCGAGTCCAGGCGGTGCGGAGTCGATCCAGGAAGATATTGACGCCCATAAACACAAGCCGGGCGCGTTGTTGCCGGTCCTGCACGCCATCCAGGACAGGCTGGGCTATATCCCTACCGAGGCGCTTCCCCGTATTGCCCAATCCCTGCATCTGACCCGCGCAGAAGTGCATGGGGTTATCACTTTTTACCACCATTTTCGCACCCGCCAGCCAGGCAGCCATATTGTCGAGATCTGCCGGGCCGAAGCTTGTCAGGCCAGGGGCGGGCGCGACCTTGAGTCCCACGCCCTGGCCCGCCTTGGCATTGACTATCACCACACCACCAGCGACGGCGCCATTACTCTGGAGCCGGTGTATTGCCTGGGTAATTGTGCCTGCGGCCCCTCCATCCGCGTTGGCGACAGGGTGCGTGGCCGTTTTTCCGCCGCCGCATTTGATCGCCTGGTGGATGAGCTGGTCAGCCAGGCCGTGGAGGTGCGCTGATGGCCATACGCATCTATGTGCCCTGTGATACCACGGCCCTGTCTGTGGGGGCAGATGAGGTGGCCGAGGCCATCACTGCCTCAGCGCGGGCGCGCAACCTCAACATCGAACTGATCCGCAACGGTTCGCGGGGACTGTGCTGGCTTGAGCCCCTGGTGGAGGTGGCAACACCCACCGGGCGTGTAGCCTGGGGGCCAGTGGCTGCTGAGCATGTCCCCGCCCTGGTATCCGCTGGTCTGTTCGAGGGGCACGGCGATCACCCGCTATTTTTGGGGCCAACGGAGGATATTCCCTACCTCCGCCAGCAGACCAGGCTGACCTTCCGGCGCATCGGCATTGCCGATCCCCTGTCCATTGACGATTACCGGCAACAGGGCGGTTTTGCGGGGTTGGAAAAGGCGCTGCGCCTTCAGCCCCAGGCCATTGTTGACGAGGTGAAAGCTTCCGGTTTGCGCGGTCGCGGCGGTGCGGCATTTCCCACCGGCATCAAGTGGCAGACAGTGCTCGATACGGCAGTTGCGCAGAAATATATTGTCTGTAATGCCGATGAGGGGGATTCCGGTACTTTCGCTGATCGTCTGGTGATGGAGTGCGATCCCTATATGCTGATCGAGGGCATGGTCATTGCCGGTCTGGCGGTGGGTGCGGATCGGGGTTATATCTATGTGCGCTCTGAGTACCCCCTGGCCCGGCGTATCCTCGATAAAGCCATTGAACGGGCGGGTGCCGCCGGTTACCTGGGAGAGGGGCTGATGGGCAGCGAGCGCTGCTTTCACCTGGAAGTTCGCCTCGGTGCCGGCGCCTATATTTGTGGCGAGGAAACGTCAATGCTGGAGAGCCTCGAAGGCCGCCGCGGACTGGTCCGCGCCAAACCGCCACTGCCCGCCGTCAAGGGTCTGTTTGGCCAGCCCACGGCAATCAACAATGTGCTGTCCCTGGCTGCGGTGCCCTTTATCCTGGAGCAGGGCGCCAAAGCTTATGCCGACTGTGGTATGGGCCGATCGCGGGGTACCCTGGCGGTGCAGTTGGCGGGCAATGTAAGGCGCGGCGGGCTGGTGGAAATTGCCTTTGGCACCAGCCTGCGCCAGCTGATGGAGGATTTTGGCGGTGGCACTGACTCCGGGCGGCCCTTGCGGGCTGTGCAGGTGGGTGGCCCCCTGGGCGCCTATCTGCCCGAAAGCCAGTGGGACACGCCCCTGGATTACGAGGCCTTTGCCGCCATCGGCGCCATGCTGGGACACGGTGGCGTCGTTCTGTTCGATGACAGGGTCAATATGGCCGGGCAGGCCAGGTTCGCGATGGAATTCTGCGCTGTTGAATCCTGTGGAAAATGCACCCCCTGCCGCATTGGCTCCATCCGCGGGGTGGAGGTGATTGACCGCATTGCCCGTGGGGAGAATCCCCGGGCCAACCTGCAATTGCTGGAAGATCTTTGCACCACCATGGTAGACGGCTCCCTCTGCGCCATGGGGGGGATGACGCCGTTTCCGGTGCAGAGCGTGATAAAACATTTCCCTGAAGACTTGCTGGGCTACACAGAAGGGGGGCATTGAACATGCTGCACTATTTCGAACCCGACAGGGACTACGGTACACCACCCAGCCTGTCCGACAAGCAGGTCAGCCTGGTCATTGATGGCGTGGCCGTGACGGTGCCCGAGGGCACGTCGGTATTGCGTGCCGCCGCCCTGGTCAATATCAATATCCCCAAACTGTGCGCCTCGGACAATCTCGAAGCCTTCGGCTCCTGTCGCCTGTGCGCAGTAAAAATAGCCGGGCGCAAGGGTTACCCGGCGGCCTGTACCACCCCGGTGGAGGCGGGTATGGCGGTTGTCACCCAGGATGAACGGCTGGCCAGCCTGCGCCGCAATATCATGGAGCTGTATATTTCCGATCACCCCCTGGATTGCCTCACCTGTCCCGCCAACGGCGACTGCGAATTGCAGGATATGGCCGGGGTGGTGGGTCTGCGGGAAGTTCGCTACGGCTTCGATGGCGCCAATCACCTCGGTGCTGACAAGGATCACTCCAACCCCTATTTCAGTTTTGATCCAGCCAAGTGCATTGTCTGTTCGCGCTGCGTGCGTGCCTGCGAGGAGGTGCAGGGCACCTTTGCCCTCACAATCGCTGGTCGCGGTTTTGATTCACAAGTCGCGGCGGGCACGGGGGACAGTTTTTTTGCCTCTGACTGCGTGTCCTGTGGTGCCTGTGTCCAGGCCTGCCCGACATCCACATTGATGGAAAAAAGCGTGATCGAGCAGGGCCAGCCCGAGCACAGTGTCGTCACCACCTGCGCCTACTGCGGCGTTGGCTGTTCCTTCAAGGCGGAGATGAAAGGGGATCAGCTGGTGCGCATGGTGCCCTGGAAGGGCGGTGCCGCCAACCACGGGCATTCCTGCGTCAAGGGGCGATTTGCCTTCGGTTACGCTACCCACAGGGATCGTATCAGGCACCCCATGATTCGCGATGCCATTGACCAGCCCTGGCGCGTGGTCAGCTGGGATGAGGCCATTGCATTTGCCGCCAGTCGCCTGCAGCAAGTGCAGGCGCGCCATGGCCGAGAAAGTATTGGCGGCATTACCTCATCCCGCTGCACCAACGAGGAAACCTACCTGGTGCAGAAGCTGGTGCGCACCGCCTTCGCCAATAACAATACGGACACCTGCGCCAGGGTTTGCCATTCCCCCACGGGCTATGGGCTGAAAACAACCCTGGGTGAATCCGCCGGTACCCAGACCTTTGATTCGGTGATGAAAGCCGATGTCATTGTGGTGATTGGCGCCAATCCCACCGACGCCCACCCGGTGTTCGGTTCGCAGTTGGGGCGGCGCTTGCGCCAGGGGGCGAAGCTGATCGTGATAGATCCCCGCAGTATTGACCTGTTGAAAACCCCCCATGTGGATGACGCCATTCATCTGCCCCTGCGGCCCGGCACCAATGTCGCGTTGATCAACAGTTTCGCCCATGTGGTGGTGACCGAGGGCCTTGAAGATACGGCTTTTATTGCCAGTCGCTGCGAAACCCGGGCCTACCAGGCGTGGCGGGATTTTATCAGCGACCAACGCCATGCCCCGGAGAGTATGGCGCAAATAACCGGGGTTCCCGCCGCAGATATCCGCCGTGCGGCACGGCTATACGCCAGCGCAGGCAATGCCGCCATCTATTACGGCCTCGGAGTGACCGAACACAGCCAGGGCTCCACTATGGTCATGGGTATCGCCAACCTGGCCATGGCCACCGGTAACCTTGGCCGTGAGGGGGTGGGCGTCAACCCGCTGCGGGGCCAGAACAATGTGCAGGGTTCCTGCGACATGGGATCTTTCCCCCACGAATTGCCGGGCTATCAGCATGTCTCCAACGACGCGGCGCGGTCGCGCTTTGAAGCGGAGTGGGGTGTGGCCATTGACAGGGAGCCGGGCCTGCGCATCCCCAATATGTTTGATGCGGCCATTGCCGGAACCTTCAAGGGGCTCTACATCCAGGGCGAGGATATCGCCCAGTCCGATCCCAATACCCAGCATGTGGAGGCGGCGCTGACGGCCCTGGAGTGTCTGGTGGTGCAGGATATCTTTCTCAATGAGACCGCCAAGTACGCCCATGTGCTGCTGCCAGGCTCATCGTTCCTGGAAAAGAATGGCACCTTCACCAATGCCGAACGCCGTATCAACCGGGTGCGCAAGGTCATGCCACCCTTGGCGGGCATGGAAGACTGGCAGGTCACCATGGCTCTGAGCAATGCCCTGGGTTACCCCATGGATTACAGCCACCCTGCAGAGATCATGGATGAAATCGCCCGCCTGACCCCCACTTTCACCGGGGTTAGCTACGACAGGCTGGAACAGCTCGGCAGTATCCAGTGGCCCTGTAATGGCGACCACCCCGAGGGTACCCCAACCATGCATGTGAATGATTTTCCCATCGGTCGGGGGAATTTCGCCATCACTGAGTACGTTGCCACATCGGAGCGCACCAACAGCCGTTTTCCGCTGCTGTTGACCACCGGGCGGATCCTGTCTCAGTACAATGTCGGCGCCCAGACCCGCCGCACCATGAACCAGGTCTGGCACGACGAAGATACCCTCGAAATCCATCCCCATGATGCGGAGGTGCGGGGTATCCGCGACCATGACTGGCTGGGTATTTCCAGCCGCTCGGGCCAGACGGTGTTGCGCGCCCGCATCAGCGAACGCATGTTGCCGGGAGTGGTATATACAACCTTTCACCACCCTGGCAGTGGCGCCAATGTCATTACCACTGACAACTCCGACTGGGCCACCAATTGCCCGGAGTACAAGGTCACTGCGGTGCAGGTTGAAAAAGTGACCAGGCCCTCGTTATGGCAGCAACAGTTCCGCTCCTTTGATCAAAGGCAGCAGCAACTATTGCCGGACGAAACCGCGCAGCCAGTCGGTGGGGCCGGGATCCGTTGAAGATCGGGGGAAGCAAGACTGCTGTCAGATCCCGTTGCCGTCTCCCCGTGGATGTGCGTGAGTGCGGCGATGATCCATGTCAGGGAACGGACCAGGTTGCCCTGGAAGTTGCCGTTGCCCTGGTATACAACGGTATTTCCCACGCGGTGATGATGGCAACCCCCGCTGATCTCGAGGACTTTGCCCTGGGTTTCAGTCTCACTGAAGGTATCCTGCAAAGCCCCCATGAGCTTTACGACCTCTGTGTTGAAGAATGCCCCTCAGGTCTGGTTGTGGCCATGGACATCAGCGGCCAGCGCCTCACTGAACTGAAAAAGCGCCGCCGCAATCTGGCGGGACGGACTGGTTGTGGCATCTGTGGTGCCGAGTCCCTGGATCAGGCCATACGCCCTGTGGCGCCAGTGAGAGCGCCGGATATTGGCGATGCTGCCATTCGCAGGGCACTGGCAGCGCTGAACAGATACCAGCCCCTGCAGGCGGCCACCGGTGCCAGCCACGGTGCCGCCTGGTGCAATGCACAGGGTGATATCGAGCTGGTGCGGGAGGATGTGGGCCGCCACAACGCCCTCGACAAACTCATAGGCGCCTTGCTGCGGCAGGGGCAGCCCCTCGGTCGCGGCTTTGCCCTGGTGTCGAGCAGGGCAAGCTATGAAATGGTGCAGAAAAGTTGCAGTGTTGGTATCGGCGCCCTGGTGGCGGTCTCGGCTCCGACCTCACTGGCCATTGAACAGGCGCGTCAGGCGGGGCAGCTGTTGGTGGGTTTTGCCCGCCCCGGTCGCCACGTTATCTATAACAACCCGGTGCTGCATCAACGGCCTGGCGAAGGAGAGGAGAGTCGGGCATGAACCAGGATCAGATCTGTCATCTGGTAACCATGGTCAATCAAATCGCCGCCAATCTTGGCCATGGCGCCAGTGACATGGAAAGGGCAGAACAGGTGGCTGCCCATCTGCGCAAATTCTGGGCGCCCAGTATGAGAAAACAGCTTGTGGATTATGCCAGCAGCGATGGCAGTGACTTGTCAGCTGTCGCCATGGAGGCCGTGGGGAAATTGCAGGGGGAGCAATCCCTCCCTGATGCGGTCAGGGATTGAGACTGAGCATTTAACCGGGACTTACTCTCCGGAAAAATCGTAATTCATCTCTCCCTGAGCTGCCTGCACATAATGGCCCTGGATCAGGTCCGCCCTGGCTTTCCACAGGGTAGGGATAATGGCGGCGGTTTCGATATGGGGGACAATCACCTGCTGGCCTTCGCTCTTCAGGCTTTCGATCATGGCGGTGAGATTTTGCAGGGCCTCGGAACCTTTCTGGGTTTTTTCCACCAGCAGGCCGTCGATCTTGACGAAATTCACTGACAGTTTGTTGAGCATGGCCATGGGGTTTATGGCCAGACCGAAATGGGTCAGGGCGGTCTTTGCCTGTAATTGCCTGAGTCCGTCCATGAGCGTGGCGGCCCTGCCAAGCTGGCGGCCAATATCGATTTCACGCAGCTGGAATACCAGACTGTGGGGTGGAACGGGTGTATTGCCCAGCAGGTTTTTCAGCCACGGGAGGAATTGCCCGTCGGCGATGGTGGCTTCGTTGAGGCTGAGGAAAAGGCGGGTTTTGGGGGCTTTTTTCAGCTGAATTTCCATGCGCTTGAGTGCTTTCTCAATAACCCGTCGATCGAGGTCGCGACCCACCTCGGTGGCAAACAGGCGGTGCAGGAAATCGTCCGGTTTGGCATCGGTAAAGGCATCGGATTTGATGTCCATGCGCACTTCATAAAATTCATCGGCACTGCCCTGCAGGGAAATAATGGGCTGAAACAACAGGTCAACCTTGTCCTTGCTGATCAGTTGCCTGCCGATGGCAGCCAGCTCTCCGCTGCTCATTTCCGGTGAAGAAATGGCATATACCGGCTCGTGGAAACCGGCATTGTTACCCCCGGGTGAGCCGGGCTTGTGCAGTGCGGTGATCGCTTCAAGGCAATGTTCCAGGCAGCCATCGGCAGAGGTGCTGTTTTCGTTGATGGCGGCAATGCCAATACTCATGGTGCAGGAAAAACTGCCGTCCCCTGTATCAAAGAGCTGGCTGGCAACGGCGTCGAGGAGTCGTCTGCAAAAGGCCAGGCTGTCCTCCGTATCCATGCGCTTGCCTATCATGATAAAGGCATCTTCCCGAATGCGGCCAAAGCTGACCGCATCCTGCACCTGCTTTTCCAGGTAGTGGGCCAGCTGTGTAATGCCCTCCTCAGTGGTTTTGATGCCGAGTTTTTTCTGCAGTACGTCATGCTGATCCAGTTGCAGGTAGTAAAGCAGCATGTCCTCGCCACTGCGGGCTGAGCGGCGGATGGCGCTATTGATGGATTCGAGCATTTCGTTGAGACGAATTTTACTGCTGTCGGTTTCCAGCAGGATTTCAGTATAGGGGGTGTCGCTGCCTTCGGGCCGCTGGTGATGGCCGAAAAATTCTTTTTTGACAAGTAATTGCAACGCCGGCTCGCCATGAAAATCAACCTGGGAGAGGGCTGCACGCAGGGGAAACTGCGAGCCATCTGCAGCCACCCCCTCGAACTGGATGGTTTCAATCTCCAGTGCATTATCCTCGCTGAGTGGCTTGAGGAATTTCCTGAAATCGAACTGGTCTGCTCTGGCGATGCTGTCCATCACCGGGAGCAGGTTCATATCCTCGGGGCTGTGGTGACCAAAGCACTCGGCATAGGTGTCATTGACCAGCACATAGGTACCCTCCTGGATAATGGCGATACCATCCCGGGAGCTGCTGATAAGGTTTTCAAAACGGTTTTCGGACTCCGCAAAGCGTCGCTTCCAGTAGCGCTGACGGCGGCGCTGTTCAAGGTCGTGGAGGGTTCTCTCCACCACCTGGATAAGATGTTGGTCTTCGTCCATGGGGATGACATCGGCAGCACCCATCTTGAGGCCATCGACAATCAGGCTGGGGTCGTGCTGGTCGATGATCAGAATGATGGGGATGTCTTTGGCGAGCCGTCTGACATGATGAAATACGGTTTTGGCGGGAACGCTCTGGGCGTCGTACTGGACGAAGGCCAGCTCCCAGTTGCGCTCCTGGATCTTCCTGTTGAGATCGCCGGCATTGCCCGCATAGTGGGGTTCAACACGGTAGTTGGCATTGCGCAGCAGGCTTACCAGGCGGTTGGCTTCATCCACATTGTCGTGAACCAGCAGTAGGGAGATATCGCTTTCTGTTTCCATGGGTCAGTTTCTGGAGCCCGTATGCTGTGGCTTGTCTGTGCCGTAATGGCTGTGGCGGAAGCGCCAGTATATAGGTAAATCTCCCGTGCTCACTACCCTTGCTTTTGCACTTTCGCTGCTGGACCTGACAGCCTGATGGTCAGTGATCCAGCCTGAAAATCGACAGGTGAAAGGTGGATTCAATGGACTGGACCAGCATCGCCGACCCTTTGGCCTTGGTGGTGAGGATGGTGACTTGTGCATGCTCCGTAAAAGGCATTGATGGCAGCAGCAGTTCGCGACTCTTGTCACTGTTTTGCAACATCAGACCCGGGAAGTAGGCAGAAGTCAGGCCGGATTCCCGGCTCAGGGCCACGGCGCAGGGGGCTATGTTTTTGGTGATAAACTCGATGCCCACCAGGCGTGAGAGCCTGGGGGTGATCCGTGTCCAGCGCACAATGCCGATACGCCACTGGTTGGCGTCACTGGCTTTAATGCCAACCAGCTCTCCCGGGGTGAGATTGTCCGGGGGGGAGGACAGCTCGATACAGGCACCTCTCCTGCTGAGGTTGGTGCGCACAGCACTGTATTCCGGTTGCGGTTCCACCTCCAGTTTTTCACGCTGACTGACAAAGGTGATGGGTTCATCGGGGTTGCTCTGGCTGGGGCGTAACCAGGTGCCATGCTGGCGCTCGGGGCTGTCTGGCGTATCCTGCCAGGCGTCGGACTCTTGACCTGTCTCGTGTTTATGACGGTTAAAACTGACCAGCTGGGATTTGCCGACATACTCTTCAATGTTGCGGGTTTTGGTGAGCAGGCGATGCAGACGGTTGAGGCCAAAAATGGCGCTAACGGGAGCCCCGTCCTCCACATGCTCATCTTCCCTCACCACGTCCATGGACCAGTAGCGGCTGACCTGCCTGATGAGCCGGGGAGGGAGGCTGACCATGCCGACGTCGCCCCGATACTGACGCAGGTATTGCGCCAGTTCTTGGCTGTGGAGATGTAAATATCCGGGTTTTGCTCTATTGAGCTTTGTTGTCAGTATCGGCCCCTGGTCCCTGTCGGGATCAATGGTGAAGAGTCCTGGCGGATCGGTATCGGCGATGGTGGCAAGGTGTGCGCTGTGGTCAAGAAACAGCAGCAACAGTTTCAGATCCTGGGGCGTAAAACGGGCGGGATCTGCCGCTGCGGCCAGTACTATTTTCAGGTAAGGAACTCTGGGGCTGAGTGCCGGGATGGCAATGGTTTGTGATGACAAGGGTGTCAGGGATTCAATGTCCCTGTGCCGGGCAAGAAGATAGAGGCTGTGCAGTTCAAGCCAGAGATTGCGCGGCGGGTTGAAAAAACACTGCCAGCAGATGATCAGCATTTTGCTCAGCACGGTGATGGCAGCGTTGAGGGATAAGGCCAGGGGCTGATTTTGTTGCGGGCCGGCGGATACCAGCGCCACTGCCACTGACTTGTAGCCCATCGCCAGATTCTTCAGCAGGGCGAGGCTCAGGGAGACCTGGCGGGTATTTTTTTCGTTGAGGGCAAGCTTTGTGGTGAGTCGGCCGCTGTATTCAAAAATCTCCGGGCGCAGCAGATCCAGCATGGCCATTTTGGCGGCGGGGTCGAGCTTGAGTCCTGCCACTTGCGGAATGGCCCTGTAAAGCAGATTCAGGACTTCAGCGATATTGGTGCGGGGCAGGTCCGCCAGAAAGCTCTCCAAGCCTTCCAGCGACGTTGGGCAGAATGTCAGGGCAGGAAAATCCTCGGGGGGCAGTCCGAGCCTCGCGATCAGTGTTGCTGAGCTGAGATGTTGTGCATCCATGGTCCATGCTGTCCAGCAAGTGGTGAAACCTGTTCCCGTAGCCTGTTAACGCTAACAGTTCTATGACAACAGACTATTCCACACTGGTTGGTGGCTTGTCCAGCGCGGGCTTTTTTGTAATCTTTTACAGCATCAGGGTTTTTCCCCTGGCTCCAGGGGTGTCCCGCACCAGCCTGGGTACCAGATAGCCCGGCAGGGCAGCGTGCAGTTCGCGATAGAGGGCCAGGGCCTGGTCATGGGGAACATCAAAATGACTGGCACCACTGACCGGGTCGAGCAGGTGCAGGTAATAGGGCAATACGCCGATTTCAAACAGGCGTTCCGACAGGCTGGCGAGAACATCGACCCTGTCATTGACGGAGTTGAGCAGAACAGCCTGGTTGAGAACCGTTATGCCACGGTCGCGAAGACGGCCCACCATGGCAATCACCTCGGCATCAATTTCGTTGCCGTGGTTGATATGCAGGACGACGAGGGTGGCAAGCCGGGTACTGGTCAGCCAGTCGAGGCAGGCGACATCGATGCGGGAGGGGATAACCACCGGCAGGCGGGTATGCACGCGCAGGCGTCTCACATGGTTGATGGCGGCCAGCTGTTCCACCAGCCAGCGCAAATGGCTGTCATTGGCTGCCAGCGGGTCGCCACCGCTGAGAATCACTTCAGTGATGCTGTGGTTGGCCGCAATATAGTCGAGGGCTTGTTGCCACCGTTCCCTGCCCAGGGTGTTGTCCTGGTAGGGGAAGTGGCGGCGAAAACAATAACGGCAATGCACTGCGCAGGCGGGGCTGGTGATGAGCAGCACGCGACCGGCGTATTTGTGAACGACACCTGGGACCGGGTTGTAGCGCGCTTCATCAAGGGGATCGCGGACATAACCGGGGCTGGCAACCCCTTCCTGTATCACTGGCAACACCTGGCGCAGTAGAGGATCCTCAGGGTTGCCCCTTTCCATGCGCTGAACATAGGCCAGGGGAACGCGCAGGGGGAAGTCGGGCCAGGTCGCAACCGTACGCGCCAGGGGGCTGTCGGCAAGATCAAGGAGGGCCAGCAGATGTTCGACCCGGGTAATCGCACCGCTCAATTCCTCTTTCCAGGTCAGTCCCTGTTTGCGGGACGGGATCTGCCATGTGGCGGCGGTCTGGGTTATCATGGCGGCCTTTGAATTCCCTACTGACTTAATGAGGCAAGAATGGCCAACTATTCTACCAGTGATTTCCGTTCCGGGTTGAAAGTGATGCTCGATGGAGATCCCTGTTCCATTGTCGAGAACGAATTTGTCAAACCCGGCAAGGGCCAGGCCTTCAGCAGGGTGCGCCTGCGCAACCTCAGGACTGGCCGGGTCTGGGAGCGCACCTTCAAATCCGGTGAGACCCTCGAAGGCGCCGATGTCAACGACCGCGATATGCAGTACCTGTACAACGACGGCGAGTTTTTCCATTTCATGGAACCCACCACCTTTGAACAGCACCAGGCATCAGCGGCCATAGTGGGTGATGCCTCCCTGTGGTTGCGGGAGCAGGATACCTGCATTGTTACCCTCTACAACGGCGCGCCCCTGTCCATCACTCCCCCCAATCATGTGGAGCTGGAAATTGTCGAGACCGATCCCGGTCTGCGCGGTGATACCGCTCAGGGCGGCACCAAGCCCGCGCGCCTGGTGACCGGTGCTGTGGTGAAAGTGCCGCTGTTCCTCAATCCCGGTGATGTGATCAAGGTGGATACCCGCACTGGCGAATACCAGGGCAGGGCAAGGGACTAGAGGTCGGCTGTGAGCAATGACTGGCAGCCCACCGCAACTATTGAAACCCTGAAAAAAAGAGCGGGCCTGCTGGCGCAGATCCGCTCTTTTTTTATGGCCCAGAGCGTGATGGAAGTAGACACCCAGTTACTGGGTGAATACGGTGTTACTGAACCCAATATCGACAATATCGAGGCCACCGTATGCGGCCAGTCACGCTATCTGCAAAGCTCTCCCGAATATTATATGAAACGTCTGCTGGCGGCGGGCAGCGGCCCCATCTATTGCCTGGGCAAGGTGTTCAGGGACGGCGAAAAAGGCAGTCGTCACCACCCTGAATTTACCCTGCTGGAGTGGTATCGCCCGGGCTGGGACGAATGGGCATTGATGGACGAAGTTGGCGGTCTGCTGGCGACCCTGTCACCGCGATTCCGGCAGGTTCGACGCTTCAGCTACCGGGAGGCATTTTTTGACGCCACCGGTTTTGATCCCCATGGGGTGGATATTGATGTGCTGCGCCAATTGGCTTCCCGGGCCAGCAGTGGAGGTAATTGGCAGCAGGAGAGCCGGGCCACGTGCCTTGACCTGCTGTTCAGTCTGGTGGTGGAGCCAACCCTGCACATGGGGGTGGTAATGATTTATGACTACCCCCAGTGCCAGGCAGCCCTGGCTTGCCTTGGTGAGGATGCCACCGGCGTCACTGTAGCCAGGCGCTTTGAGGTTTTTATCGATGGCATGGAAATCGGCAATGGCTATTTTGAGCTGACAGATCCCGTGCAGCAGCGCCAGCGTTTTGATGGGGATATTGAACTGCGCCACAGCAGTGGAAAAAAACATCGGTCTGCGGATCAGCGCTTGCTGGCGGCGCTGGAGGCAGGGCTGCCGCCCTGCGCTGGTGTTGCCCTGGGGGTGGATCGCTTGTTGATGCGGATCCTCGATATTGATCGGATTGACGGGGTTTTGCCTTTTGCACAGTAGTGGCGCTTTGCCCGGGTTGGCTCGAACAGGTTTTGCGCCGCCGGTCTTGCGTCTCTGCCAGGTGTCGGGCTTACTCCCGTCTCCCGTCTCCCGTCTCCCGTCTCCCGCGTTCAATCAATCACACAGACACCCACTCAACCCCTGATCCATCTGCTGGGCGGGGTCCGCAGTGCGCGCCTGACCCACCACCTGGGCGGGCACTCCGGCAACAATGGCGTGGGCAGGGACATTCTTTAATACCACACTGGCGGCGGTGACTTTCGAACCCTGGCCCACTTCGATATTGCCAAGGATTTTCGCCCCGGGGCCAAGCAGAACACCCTTGCGCACCTTGGGGTGGCGATCGCCGGTTTCCTTGCCGGTGCCCCCCAAAGTCACTGATTGCATGATGGACACACAATCCTCAACCACTGCCGTTTCACCAATCACAATGCCGGTGGCGTGATCGAGCATGACCCCCTTGCCCATTTGCGCGGCGGGATGAATATCCACACCGAATACCACGGAAATGCGATTTTGCAGCACCAGGGCCAGTGAACGCCGTCCCCGGGTCCACAGCCAGTGGGCCACCCGGTGGGACTCCAGGGCGTGGAAGCCCTTGAAGTAGAGAAAGGGAGTGGTGAAATCATTGCAGGCGGAATCCCGCTCAAAGGTGGCGAGAATGTCGCAGCGGGCACTTTCGATAATGCCGGGATCTTCCTGGAAGGCCTGATCGAACACTTCCCTCAGCATCAGCGCCGGAGTGATATCGCTGCCCAGCTTGTTGGCCAGATGAAAACTCAGGGCCGCCGCCATGGTTTGGTGGTTGAGGATGGTGGCGTGAAAAAAGCTGGCCAGCACCGGCTCCTGGGTCACCAGCTCACGGGTTTCCAGCTGGATGTTTTGCCACAGGGTCGCAAGGCATAAATCGGGCATAAGGTGCTTACCGTCGTCAAAGCGGCATTATCAGGGTGCAGAGGCTATTTTTCCAGCGGGGTGCGGGCAAGGCACCAGATATCGACACGGCTGGCCCCTGCGCCCATCAGTGCAGTCGCCACGGCCCTGGCGGTGCCGGTGGTGGTGACCACATCATCCACCACCACCAGCTTCAAGTCGCGCACATCACCCGCAACCCGGAATGCCTGGCGCAGGTTGCGGCGCCGCGCCTGTTTGCCCCGGCCTTTCTGGGTAATGGCCTGCACCCGCTTCAGGGCAGTGCGGGACACCTCGATGCCCAGTTCCCGGCCAACGGGGCGCGCCAGCTCCAGGGACTGGTTGAAGCCCCGCAACAGCAGCCTGCTCCAGTGCAGGGGCACTGGTACAATCAGGTCGGGGAATTCCTCCGGGGGGATAGCTGTGCGTACCCGTTCTGCCAGCAATCGCCCCAACATATTGCCTGCCGCCAGGTTGCGGTGGTTTTTCAGGGCCAGGATCAACTGTGCCAGAGGTGGCTGGTAAAGGTGGCAGGCGAGGATGCTGTTAAAGGCGGGGGGGCTGGCGAGGCACTCGCCGCAGATGCCATCCACAGGCAGGGGCAGGGCACAGATCCGGCAATGGTGATCAATCGGGGGGAGCGCTGCTTCACAGCCCGGGCACAGGTCCAGATCGCGGCCAGAGGGCAGCCCGCAGCACAGGCACAGGCCGGGAAACAGCGTGTAACCCGTGGGGCGGAGTAATTGTCTCAGCGTAACAGTATCCATTCTTGTTAACCTGCAAGTCCGTTTGTGGTTGACAGCGTGGGGGTCGCCGCTATCATTGCGGTCACTGCCATCAACCGCCACCGAACGGAATGCCCCCATGAACAGTTTCGCCCAAGCCCCCATTCGCCACGACTGGACCCGCGCGGAGGCCCTGGCGCTGTTCGCGCTCCCATTCAATGATCTGCTCTACCAGGCGCAGACGGTCCACCGCCAGTTTTTCGATGCCAATGAAATACAGCTCAGTACCCTGCTGTCCATCAAGACCGGCGCCTGCCCGGAGGACTGCAAATACTGCCCCCAGAGCGGCCATTATGACACCGGCCTGGAAAAGGAAAAGCTGCTCGATATTGAAGACGTGCTGAAGGAAGCGCGGGCCGCCCGGGACAGCGGCGCCAGCCGTTTCTGCATGGGCGCCGCCTGGCGCTCCCCCACCAAAAAGGACATGCCTGCGGTGCTGCAAATGGTGCGCGAAGTGAAAGCCCTGGGGCTGGAAACCTGCATGACCCTGGGGATGCTCAACGAGGAGCAGTCCCACCAGCTGGCGGAGGCGGGACTCGACTACTACAACCACAATCTCGACACCTCCCCCGAGTTTTACGGCGAAATCATCACCACCCGCACCTACCAGGATCGCCTCGAAACCCTCAGCCATGTGCGCAGCGCCGGTATGAAAGTATGCGCCGGCGGTATCGTCGGTATGGGGGAGAAAGACAGCGACCGCGCCGGCCTGCTGGTGCAACTGGCCAACCTGCCCCAGCACCCCGAATCCGTGCCCATCAACATGCTGGTGAAGGTTGTGGGCACGCCCCTGGAAAACCAGGCCGATCTCGATCATTTCGATTTTATCCGCACTATTGCCGTGGCCCGGATTCTGATGCCCGCCTCCCATGTGCGGCTGTCTGCTGGCCGTGAAGAGATGAACGACCAGATGCAGGCGCTGGCGTTTATGGCGGGCGCCAACTCCATTTTCTACTGTGAAAAACTCCTCACCACCCCCAATCCCAAGGCCGACAGCGATATGACCCTGCTCAAGCGCCTGGGCATCCGCCCCCGGCAGATCGCCACCCACCAGGACAGCAAGGAGCAGGAAGCGGCCCTGATGCAACAGGTGGATGAAGCCCGCAGCGGTGTCCAGTTCTACAACGCCGCCGGGTGATGGAGTTGGACGGGGTTCTCGCCCCACTGCTGGAGGAGCGCAGCCGCGCCCACCTGCAACGCCAGCGCAGGATCCTGTCATCGCCACAGGCCGCCACGGTGCTGATGGATGGCCGTCAGGTTCTGGCTTTCAGCAGCAATGACTACCTCGGGCTGGCCAGCCACCCCGACGTTATCGCCGCCTTTCAGCGCGCCGCAGGGCAGTTCGGTGTGGGCAGTGGCGCCTCCCACCTGATTTGTGGCCATTCCAGCGAACACCACGCCCTTGAAGAAGAGCTGGCAGATTTCTGCCAGCGACCGCGGGCCCTGCTGTTTTCCACCGGTTATATGGCCAATCTCGGCGTTGTCAGCGCCCTGGTCGGAAGAGGGGACGGTGTTTTCGAGGATCGCCTCAACCACGCCTCATTGCTGGATGGCGGCTTGCTCAGCGGCGCCCGGTTCAAGCGCTACCACCACAGCGACAGTGCGGATCTGGCGCGGCGGCTGGCCACCACGGATTGTCAGCGCAGCCTGGTGGTGACGGATGGCGTGTTCAGCATGGACGGCGATCTGGCACCCCTGCCGGAACTGGCGGCGGTGTGCCAGCGCCAGGGTGCCTGGCTGATGGTGGACGATGCCCACGGTTTTGGTGTGCTGGGCAACAACGGGGGTGGCATCGCCGAGCACTTCGGTTTGAGCGCAGCGCAGCTACCCATCCTGATGGGCACTTTGGGCAAGGGCTTTGGCACCTTTGGCGCCTTTGTGGCGGGCAGTGATACTCTGGTGGAATACCTGATCCAGTTCAGTCGCCCCTATATCTATACCACTGCTCTGCCCCCCGCCGTGGCCGCCGCCACCCGTGTCAGTCTGCAACTGATCCGCAAAGACAGCTGGCGCCGGGAAAAACTGCAAACCCTGGTGGCCCGCTTTCGCCACGGGGCGCACCAGCTGGGTCTGCCCCTGATGGATTCCTTCACCCCTGTCCAACCCCTGCTGGTGGGGGACGATGAGCGGGTAATGGCCATTGCCAGTGCCCTCTTTGCTCAGGGTATTCATGTGGGGGCCATCCGCTATCCCACTGTGCCCAGGGGTAGCGCCCGGCTGCGCATAACCCTCAATGCCAATCACAGCGAAGGGCAGGTGCTACAGCTGCTGGATGCCTTGGCTACAGCCTTTGGTAGTGGGGCGGAGGAGTCCCGGCCTTGAACCCAGGAACGCCCCTGCCATCGCCACCCACAGTGTCGCCACTGGCCCTGCACCACTACTACAGGTCCGGGGGCGCCAGCACCGGCGGGCACAGTCCCCTGGTGTTGATCCATGGCTGGGGCAGCGACAGTTCTGTGTGGCGTGAATTGATACCCCTGCTGCAACAACGGTTTGATGTGATCAGTGTCGATTTGCCGGGTTTTGGCGCCTCCCCCCCTTGCTCCTGGCAGCTGGAAGAATTGCTGCGCCAGCTTGCCGACACCCTGCCGGAAAAAGTGATCCTGGCGGGCTGGTCCCTGGGTGGGATGGTTGCTACTGCTTTTGCCGACCAATACCCCCAGCGGGTAGAGATTCTGATCACCATGGCCACCAATCCGAGTTTTGTGTGCCGGGATGATTGGCCCCATGCCATGGCCGCCCCCCTGTTCCAGGCCTTCAGGGACTATTTTCAGAGGGATGAAATTAATTGCCTGAAACAGTTTGCGGCACTACAGGTAAAGGGCGACAGTCTTGAGCGCAACACCCTGCGCGCTCTGCGGGGTTTGCCGGTGAATTCCCCCCATTCCGGTTGGGGTGATGCCCTGCAACTGCTGGGGAGTCTGGACAATCGCCAGGCCCTGGCGCGCCTGACAGTCCCTTCCCTGCACCTGTTTGGCGCCGCTGACCAGTTGGTGCCTGTGACCGTGGCGGAGGATATCTGCCGCAGCAATGACAGTCTGGCTATTCACATTTTTGACGATGTTGCCCATGTGCCTCAGCTGTCGGCCCCTGACCGGCTGGCGCAGGCCATGATCCAGTTTGTCGAACAGCAGACTCCCTGCGCCGACGGCTACCACATGGACAAGGCCAGGATCGCCGAATCCTTCAGCCGCGCCGCCGCCACCTACGATCAGGTGGCCCATCTGCAGCAGGGGGTGGGTCGGGACTTGCTGAATCTTGTTCCCGCCACACTTAATCCGGCAACGTTGGTGGATCTTGGTTGTGGCACGGGGTATTTCAGCGGGCAGCTGATGGCGCGATTTCCCGCCGCCCTCTGCATGGGTATCGATCTGGCCCAGGGCATGGTCACCTATGCCCGTGATCACCGCCCCGCTGACATGCACTGGATTTGTGGTGATGCGGAGGCCATGCCGGTTGCCAGCGCCACCATTGACCTGCTGTTTTCCAACTTCGCCCTACAATGGTGCCAGGATATGGATGCCCTGATGGCGGAGCTCTACAGGGTGCTGAAGAACGATGGTGTGCTGGTGTTTTCCAGTGTCGGTCCCGCCAGCCTGGGTGAACTGCGCCAGGCCTGGCAAGTGGTGGACAACTATGTTCACGTGAACCGCTTTACACCAGTGGAAAACCTGCAGAAAGCACTGCAAAAAGCCGGTTTCACAACGGACCTGATCAGTACTGACAAGCGCGTCAATTTCTACCCACAGTTGCGGGAGCTGACCCGGGAACTGAAAGGCCTGGGTGCCCACAATGTCAACAGCGGGCGCAATAGTGGCCTTACCGGACGCCGCCATATCGAAGCACTGAAGCAGGCCTATGAATCCCGGCGCACTGCCAGGGGCCTGCCCGCCACCTGGGAGATTGTCACAGTGGTTGCCAGCAAGCGGGGGCCTGGCCAGTGAAAGGCTATTTTGTCACCGGCACCGATACCGACGCGGGGAAGACATTTGTCGCCGCAGCCCTGCTGGTGAAGGCCGCTGCAGCGGGGTTGAGCACCTCTGCCCTCAAGCCGGTGGCTGCCGGTGTGGTGAACACTCCCGCTGGCCCGCGCAACGGTGATACCCTGGTGCTGCAGGCCGCCTGCAGCCAATCCCTGGAATGTGGCCAGATCACTCCTATATGTCTGCAGGCGGCCATTGCCCCCCATATAGCTGCCCGGGAAGAGCAGGTTGAACTCAGTGTTGCCTCTGTCATGGCCCGGTGCCGCCCCCTGCTGGACAACCCGGGTGATTTCCTGCTGGTGGAAGGCGCTGGCGGTTGGCGGGTGCCACTCAATGACCATGAAACCTTTGCCGACCTGGCCCGGACCCTGGGTTTTGCGGTCATTCTGGTGGTTTCCATGAAGCTCGGCTGCATCAATCATGCACTGCTCAGCGCCGAAGCCATTCGCCGGGACGGGTTGCCACTGGCGGGGTGGGTAGCCAACCAGGTGGTGGCCGGGATGCCCCGCTACCGGGAGAATTGCGATACCCTCAGGCACTGGCTGGGGGCGCCATTACTGGGAGAAGTGCCGTTTTTGCCATCCCGCGATTTCCGCGCAGCTGCCCACTGGTTGTCCCTGCCTGGGTCTGACTAACCTGCGGTTACAATGTGCCAGTCACAGGCCCGCAACGGCCATTGCTGTATTTTCAGATAGATGAGGTAAAACCATGACCGATGATACTGGCCCCAAACTGAGTGAAGAAGACCTGAAACGGGTGCAGGAGTACCTTTCCGGTCCGGTCCACCAGGTGCAGCGCAAGCCCTTCAGGCCCTGGCTGTTGCTGTTCTGGCTGTGGGTGGTGGTGATGGTGTTGGGGGCTGTCAGCCTCGGGCTGGGTAAGCTGGAAGGGTATTTGTAGGCTGGGTAAAGCAATTTCCAAGCAGTGCCGGTTGTGGAAATCAGCGGCCCGCCCTTGATTCCTGGATATAAAAGCGTGCCTTCCGGGCATTTTTGATACAGCCGTCAAAGTTTTCCACGGTTTGCATGGTGCGAGCGGTGGTAATCAGTCCCAGCGCCTTGGTGTAGCTCACCCCCCCGGCAAAACCTTCTGCCTTGGCAATATCCAGCTCGCGCCAGGAGGCGTTGACTTCGTTTTTGCAGCTTTCCCGATAGGGGGAGGGCATGGCGGAACAGCCTGCAACCAGCAGGCTCCCCAGGGCGATCAGGATTGTCATTCGGGACATTGCTGAATCCTTGTGTTGCGGTCTGGTTGAAAATAAAGGTCTGTTCAACGTGAACAAGCCCCGGGAGGCTGTATTGCCGGACAATCCGCAGGTCATGGGTATTGTGTCTGTCGCTAACGGCAGTGCGACATTCCCTGCCCGATAGTGCCCCCTTTAGGGTACAGAGATCAAGCTTGCCCTGTCCGCTACGGCCTGCTTCATGGCTCCATGAATTTTACAACCTGGATATTGGGGTCCCGTGTTTTGCCCGCCAGTTGCAGTTTATCCAGATAGGCCTGCCAGTGGCGTTCACCGTTCACGCACAGGTCGTGCAGGTATTCCCAGCTGTAGATGCCCGTGTCGTGGCCGTCGTCAAAGCTGAGACGGATGGCGTAGTTGCCGTTGCGCTCAATGGCGCTGATGGCAACCTGAAGCTTGCCCCACTGCAGAACCTCCTGGCCCGGGCCGTGGCCTTTCACTTCGGCGCTGGGTGAATGGACACGGAGGAACTCGGCGCTGAGAACCTGGGGCTGGCTGCCGGGAAAAGTGATTTCCAGGGACTTGCGGTCTTTGCTGAGTGTGATCTTGTCGGGCTTCATGGTGCCGGTCTTTGGTCAGGGAAGGCAGTATACACAGGCTCTGCCTTCCCTCAAGTCAGTCAGGGCTTTATTGAGTTCACCCCAAGACCCCTGAAGAGGGAATCCAGGGTTACAGAATAAACCGCGACAGATCCTCGTTTTCCGCCAGCTCCCCCAGGTGCTCGTCCACAAAAGTGGCATCGATAACAATGGGATCGCCGCTACTGGCCAGGTCAGAGGCGGTAAAGGAAACTTCCTCCAGTAACCGCTCCATAATGGTGTGCAGCCGCCGGGCACCGATATTTTCCGTGCGTTCGTTCACTTCCCAGCCGATTTCGGCAATGCGCCGCACCCCATCGGGGGTGAACTGGATATGCAGCCCTTCGGTGGCCAGCAGTTCCCTGTATTGTTCCGTGAGGGAGGCATTGGGTTCCGTGAGAATGCGCTCAAAGTCTCCGGCACTGAGGGATTCCAGTTCCACCCGAATGGGCAGGCGGCCCTGCAGTTCCGGTATCAGATCCGAGGGTTTGGAAAAATGGAAGGCGCCAGAAGCGATAAAGAGGATATGGTCGGTCTTGATCACGCCGAATTTGGTGCTCACGGTGCAGCCTTCAATGAGGGGCAGCAGGTCGCGCTGCACCCCCTCCCGTGAGACGTCTGCCCCGGAGGTTTGACCGCGCTTGGCCACCTTGTCGATTTCATCGATAAAGACAATACCGTTTTGCTCGGCGCTGTGAATGGCGCGGGTCTTGATGTCCTCTTCGTTAAGCAGTTTCGCGGCTTCCTCGTCCGTCACCAGTTTGAGGGCGCGGGCAACGGTCATTTTGCGGGTTTTGGTTTTGCCGCTGCCGATATTGGAGAACATGTTTTGCAGCTGGCTGGTCATTTCCTCCATGCCGGGGGGCGCCATGATTTCAACCCCCATGGGAGCAGAGGCTACGGTGATTTCAATTTCCTTGTCATTGAGCTCCCCCTCCCGCAGCTTCTTGCGGAATATCTGTCGGCCTGCGGATGATCCTTCATCCTGGGGGGCGCCCCGGGCAGGGGGCAGCAGGGCATCGAGTATGCGCTCTTCCGCAGCATCGGCGGCCCGCTGTTGCACCCGCTGCATTTCCTGTTCCCGCAGCTGTTTGACAGCGCTCTCCACCAGGTCGCGGATAATGGATTCCACATCCCGGCCCACATAACCCACTTCCGTGAACTTGGTGGCTTCCACCTTGATAAAGGGGGCGTTGGCCAGCTTGGCCAGACGCCGGGCAATTTCCGTCTTGCCGACACCGGTGGGGCCGATCATAAGGATGTTCTTGGGGGTGATTTCGTTGCGCAGGTCTTCATTGAGCTGCATGCGGCGCCAGCGGTTGCGCAGGGCAATGGCAACGGCACGCTTGGCGTTGTCCTGGCCGATGATATGGCGGTCCAGTTCGTGGACGATTTCGCGGGGGGTCATGTTGGACATGTTTTGTTGTTCCTGTGGGTCGTGCTGATGGCGGGAGATGTTGAATGGGAGATGGGAGACGAGAGTGCTTGTCCGTCTCTCATCTCCCATTTATCTTCTTACATCCCTAATATTCCAGCTCTTCAATGGTGCGGTTGTGATTGGTATAGATGCAGATATCAGCGGCGATGCCGAGGCTCTTCTCGACGATATCACGGGCGCTCATGGTGGTGTTTTCCATCAGGGCGCGGGCTGCAGACTGGGCAAAGGCGCCGCCGGAACCGATGGCGATAAGGTCGTCTTCCGGCTCGATGACATCGCCGTTGCCAGTGATAATCAGGGAGGCGTTGGCATCCGCCACTGCCAGCAGGGCTTCGAGGCGGCGCAGCATGCGATCGGTGCGCCAGTCCTTGGCCAGCTCCACTGCAGCCCGCACCAGCTGGCCCCGGTGCTGTTCAAGCTTGGCTTCAAAGCGCTCAAAGAGGGTAAAAGCGTCCGCTGTGCCACCGGCAAAGCCAGCGATCACCTGGTCCTTGTAGAGACGCCGCACCTTGCGCGCGTTGCCTTTCATAATGGTGTTGCCCAGTGACACCTGGCCATCGCCGCCGATCACCACCTTGCCGTTGCGGCGCACCGAGAGGATGGTTGTTCCCCGATACTGTTCCAATGTGTAGTTCCTTATTTGGCTGTGTTGGAATTATCTGGGGGCGGCATCGCATATTTCAATGGGGTAGATTGCCTCAGAGTTTCACGTAACACGTAACAGGGTTCACGTAAAAGCGCTTCAGGCCCGCGCAATGCCTAGTGAAACACAGCCATCGGGGGGCGCAGCCCCACGGCTTGCGTGGAACCTGTTACGTGAAACGTGAAACTCAAGACCGTGGCAGAGTAAACTGCGCGCTGACAAACGGAGTGCCTTCAGTCTTGGATACACAGCAAATACCAGCAACAGGGGGTTCCGCTCCGCCACCACCGCCAAGCCTGTTGCGCTCCAGCGCCCTGGTGAGCACCATGACCATGCTGTCGCGGGTGCTGGGTCTGATCCGCGATGTGGTGATGGCCCGGGTGATCGGCGCTGACGGCCTTGCTGACGCCTTTTTTGTCGCCTTCAAGATCCCCAACTTTATGCGCCGCCTGTTTGCCGAAGGAGCCTTTGCCCAGGCCTTTGTGCCGGTGCTGTCGGAGTACCGGCAGCGCGGCAGCCATGCGGCGGTAAAGGAACTGGTGGACCGGGTGGCAGGCGCCCTGGGCTCAGTGCTCATTCTGATGACAGTGCTGGTGGTGGTGGGCGCCCCGGTGGTGACGACAATTTTTGCCCCGGGTTTTGTCGGTGATGCGGTCAAATTCGAAGCGGCCACCCAGATGATCCGTATCACCTTTCCCTACCTGTTGCTGATATCCCTTACCGGGTTGTCAGCCGGGATTCTCAACAGTTACGACCGCTTTGCCATACCGGCCTTTACCCCGGTGTGGCTGAATATCTGCCTGATCGGCGCCGCCTTGGCGGGCGCTGCCTGGTTTACCGAGCCAGCCTACGCCCTGTCGTGGGGGGTGCTGGTGGCGGGGGTGGTGCAGCTGGTCTTCCAGATACCCTTTTTGATGGGGCTCAAACTGATGCCAAGGCCGGTGCTGGACTGGCACTATGATGGCGTCAAACGCATCCTCAAATTGATGACCCCGGCCATCTTCGGAGTATCCATCAGCCAGATCAACCTGCTGCTGGATACGGTGATTGCCTCGTTTCTGCCCACCGGCAGCGTCTCCTGGCTCTATTACTCCGACCGCCTGTCCGAGTTACCCCTGGGGGTTTTTGCAGTAGCGCTCGGCACCGTGATCATGCCAAATCTGTCCCGCCAACACGCCGCCGCCAACCCCGATACCTTTGCCTCCACCCTTGATTGGGCGGTGCGCATGGTCTTGCTGGTTGCTGTGCCCGCCACCCTGGCCCTGGTGATTCTGGCGCAACCCATCTTGACTACCCTGTTTTATGATGGGAGCCGCATTGATGCCCGCGATATTGCCATGTCGACGTTGAGTCTGCGCGCTTACTCCCTGGGGCTGATTGCCTTTATGCTGATCAAGGTTCTGGCACCGGGGTATTTTGCCCGCCAGAACATGGTCACTCCGGTGCGTATCGGCATTATCGCCATGGCCGTGAATATGGTGCTGAACCTTGCTTTTGTGATTCCCCTCCATCACTACTGGCAAGTCGGTCATATGGGGCTGGCCCTGGCCACATCCCTGGCTGCCTACGTCAATGGTTACCTGCTGTTTCGCGGTTTGCGCCGGGATAAAGTCTACCGGGCCGCACCGGGCTGGGGCCGCTTTATGGCGCGGCTTTGTATTGCCAACCTGCTTATGGTGGCAGTGCTGTTGGGGTTCCTGTCCCGGCTCGATCAATGGCTGGAATGGTCGTTCTCCGCGCGGGCGCTGTGGTTGACTGTCATCTGTGTTGCTGGTGGAGGGGTTTATCTGGCGGCGCTGATAGCCGCAGGTTTGCGAATGAAGGATATGCGGCCAAGCCGAAAAGATAGGGACAGTTGACAGTTTTCAGCTTGCAGGATTAAACCCCGCTGCTCACTGCTCACTGCTCACTGCTCACTGCTCACTGCTCACTGCTCACTGCTCACTGAAAACTGAAAACTGAAAACTGAAAACTGAAAACTGAAAACTGAAAACTGAAAACAGGAGCCACCCATGACACTTGATCACTACATAACCCTGGGCCGCTCCGGCCTGCGTGTCAGCCCGCTGTGCCTGGGCGCCATGACCTTTGGCGAGGATATGGGCATGGGTGCCAGTGTCGAGGAGAGTTACCAGGTGATGGATCGCTACCGCGAGTTGGGCGGCAACTTTATCGACACCGCCAACGCCTATACCTACGGTCATTCCGAAAAAATCATCGGCGACCATATTGGCAGGCATCCGGTGCAGCGCCAGCAGATGGTGATTGCCACAAAATTCTTCGGCAATATGCGTGTCGGCGATCCCAACGCCGGTGGCTCCGGCCGCAAGAACATTGTCTGGGCCTGCGACGAATCATTGCGCCGCCTGCAAACCGACTATATCGACCTGTACTGGATGCACTGCTGGGATTTCCACACGCCGATTGAAGAGACCATGCGGGCGCTGGACGATCTGGTGAGTGCGGGCAAGGTTCGCCATATCGGCTTTTCCGATACTCCTGCCTGGAAAACCGTTCAGGCCCAGCTGCTGGCAACCCTCCATCACTGGGAGCCTCTGATCGCGTTGCAGCTGGAATATTCATTGCTGGAGCGCACCATCGAGGGGGAATTTTTCCCCATGGTGAAGGAGTTTGGCCTGGGCATTACCCCCTGGAGTCCGCTGCGCTCGGGTCTGTTGTCTGGCAAATACCGCCGCAACGATTATCAAGGTAAGAGCGGGCGTCAGACTCTGGGCATGAACAAGCTGGATGATAAAAGTTTTGACGTGATTGACGCCGTGGTGGCCATAGCGGAAAAAATCGGCGCCACCCCGGCCCAGGTGGCGCTCAACTGGGTGTGTCAGCAGCAGGAAATCACATCACCCATTATCGGCGCCCGCACCCTCGCCCAGCTGGACGACAACGTCCAGTGCCTCGACCTGAAAATTGATGCCGAGTATTTACAGCAATTGACTGACCTGACCCGCCCGGTGCTGAGTTTCCCCAGCGCCTTTATCAAATATTCGGCAGCCTTTCGCAGTGGTCGCACGGTGGTCAACGGTGAGGTTGCGCCGCCCAATCCCATGTCACTGCCGCCGGGGAGGGAGACGTATTGATTGGAGTCTGACGTCGGACGCCTGACGTCTGACGCAAAAGCCGAAGCCGATATGTTGATGCAATGACTGATTTTTTCTGACTTGGGATAGCGCAGGTCAGGAATCAAAAACCCGGGGAGTTACCCCGGGTTTTTGATTCCTTGAAAAGGGTAAAGGCGATTAAATCTGCCTCGAACCATCCTGGCGTCAGACGTCAGACGTCAGACCCAAAAATTATTCAGGCACCGTGTAAAAATACCGCTCATGCAAGGTGCCATCCCCAATCTGGTAAATCTCCACAGTGGTGGTGTAAACACCCGGCTGGCTGCGGCGGTGGTTTTTGATGTAGCAGGCCACTTCGTTGCCGTTGATCAGGGTGTCCACCACTTCCATTTCAATTTCGTTGCCGAACTTTTCCCACATATCCTCAAGGGCGATATAGCCGTCCAGAACGGGGCCGCCCACATATTCGAAGGTCATGGCATTGGGTGCAAACGCCTTGTACAGGGCGGCCAGCTCGGGGCGCTTGCCGGTGTTCCACAGTTCGATCTTTTTGGTCATGAATTCGCGGATGGCGTTGTTGTCAGGTCTGGACATGGTCATTCCTTAGAGGTTGTAGGTTGTAGAGGTTATTTCGGTGGTTAAATTATTTCAGCGATTAAAAAACATAGTCATCAGATTTGCCGCCACCAGGGTAGTTCCTTTCCCTGCTCACCAAGCAGCGCCCAGGCGTTATTGGCAGCCTTTGTTGCATTCCCTGGTGTCATGCCAAGGCCGGTCATGCACAGCCTGGTCACTTCGAGGATATAGTCCGGGTTGCGCTGTTCGCCATGGGCGAGCCGCTTGATGGCGGCGACAGTTGCACCCACCGCCATATCGGCGGCGGCGTCGATGGAGTTAAAGTGCAATACGCCTGCCTTTTTGCCGTCGAGCAGAGTGGCTGCAACAATGGGGTAGAGTGAATCCTGCCGCGACTCCTGCTCAATATAATCCACGCTGGCGGTAAACAGGCCCCAGCGCGGTTCCATGGCGGCTCGTGAAAGGGTCAGCACGGGGCCACCAGCAGCGCGGGTGGCAGGCGCAACCTTGTCGTTGAACAGATCCCTGTAGTTGGCAAGAGTTTGTTCCGCAAGACTCTGGCCGAGTTCCGCCACAGCCACTTCAAGGGTTTCGAAATACTTGTAAAACGTACCGCGGGAAACCCCCGCAGCGCGCACCACATCATCAATCACCGCAGCGCGGCCCCGGTCGTTGGGTTCGTATACCGCAAGGGTCGCTTCCAGCAACCGCGCGCGCATACGTCCACGTTTTTCACGGGCCACACGCACACGGAAGTCTTCACTGACTGTGTCACTGACGATTTTTTTTCGCGTTGCTGGTTTTGGTTTGATCATGTCAATGTCTGTCAGCTATTGCGTTTTACCGGTAGGTTGTTTGCTAGGGGGAGATGTTGAATGGGAGATGGGAGACGGTCCGGGCCTTTCCGTCTCCCGTCTCTCATCCAACATCTCTCAGGGCTTTATATCCGCCAGCAGCATCAGGTTGGATGGCTGCCCCAGCAAACCGCGACCATACAGCTCCAGTGACAAACGGCTGTTCAATGCATTGTGGCGGCTGGCAAAATTCACATCGCGCCAAAAACGCACCAGGGGATTGCCATCGGCAAAACCTGAGGGTCCGGCAATATCCATCAGCCGTTCACCGGCGCGGCGCAGCTGCTGCATGGCATAGCCGCAGTCCGCCTGGATGCGGGCCTTCTCAAATCCTGTCAGCACCCGAGTGGGGGCCACCTCATCCATACAGGATGCGGCGCGGCGAATATGCAGCCAGGCCGAATCGATTTCCATGGCCGCCTCGCCAAGCTGGTATACCAGCACTTGGGAGCTGGCCTGGGTCTGGTAATGCCAGCCCACCACGGATTTGGTTTTCATGCTTTCAGTCACCAGCTCAAGCAGGGCGGTGGCGGCGCCAAGGGTCGGGCTGAGTACGCCGAGGGGAAAAAGCGGTTCCTGGGGCACCCGTTCCCTATCCTCAAGGCCGGGAATGGTGAGCAGCACCGCCTGGCTGGGTGTTTGCGAGCGCAGCATCATCAGTGGCTTGGGCACAAACACACCATCGGCCACAATGGTATTGCTCCCCGAGCCTTTTACACCCAGCACATGCCAAGTGTTGTTGATCACAACCTTGTCGGTATTGGTCAGTGGAATAATGGCAAAGCCTGTATCCACCACCTGGCCGCTGGTGTCCAGTACCTTGACACCATTTATGGTCCAGTCCGCATGCATGCAGCCGGAACCATAACCCCACTGACCGCTGACAATATATCCGCCCTCCACCGGGGTGGCGGTACCGGTCAGGCTCGCCACACTGCAAAACAGCTCCTCGCCGCTTTTAAACAGAATCTGCGTTGCCTCCGGCGCCATGCCCGCTGCAGTGCCGGTACAGCCGGACAGCAAGCCAAAGGCCCAAGCGCTGCCCGCACAACCCTTGGCCAGCTCCGCCACGGTTTGCATATGGGTCAATAGGGTGCAGGCAAAACCACCGGCGCGGCGCGGGGCCATCATGCGCAGCAGGCCGGTTTGCCGCAGGGCATTAAACACCGGGTCAGGTATACGACCCTTTTGCTCAGCCTCATTCCCATGGGCCATCAGTAATGGCCGCAGGGAGGCAGCAATCGCTACCGGGTCAAAGGCGGGTTCATCGGCGTTGAACTGGAAGTTGAGGCGCGTACGCATTGTCATGGTGGTGCTCTTGTTCGAGTAGGGGGGGAGAAGCAACTATAATGACAGTCGTGTTCATTATCAGTCAACGGGAACGGGCTTGGTGTTTCTGGCCAGTAGTGGGATCAATGTCCGGAACTGAGCATCGACAAGGAAGTGGGAGGGGAGAGCATGGCATCGCCCGTCCTGCCCCGGTCAGTGAAGCTCAGCCTTGACGGATGATTAGGGGTAGGTTTTTACTATGCGCCATTGCTTTCAAAGGCATTTTTTGGTGCCACCCTATAACACGTAGTTAAAGACCCTCCTGAATCTTTCCGATCGCTGTCTTGTGTATGCCGCCATCCACTTGCGGTTGCGCCTCTTTGTCCAGCGAACCAAAGCATCCATAGATCGATTCAAAATCGCTCGCCCCGGACTGCAAGCCGGGCACGGCTATTGCGCCGTAGCCTGGCTGCTTCTGCGGCACGAGACCCTGCGCGAATATCAAAATCGGACAAATTATTATCATATTCGGTCTGCCCGCCCGGGGAAGCAGGCCTTGCATGGCATCCATACCTTAATTGCCATAGATTGTCGGAAGCTTCCATTAACGATAAATCACTCAATAAAAGGGCTTGGATAATGACTCATGCAGTACTGTCAATTAATGATGTAAAAAGTACCGAAGAGCGCGAACTCACCAATATTCGAAACTGGGTTCAGGAGCGGGTTGGGGGTGAAGTTGTCAGCATTGAACGGCTGATGCGGTGGCGCCCTGTGTGGCGTGTTGACTATAAAAAGGATGGACTCGACAAGGCGGTGCTGGTGAAGGGCGATCGCCCCTGTACGCAACTCTACAGTCTCAAGCATGAAATGCTGGTCATGGAAGTTCTCGAAAAGCATGGCGTCGGTGTGCCCCATATCCACGGCTGGATAGAGGAACCCAAGGCGTTTGTGATGGATTGGGCGGAGGGTGATCGCGATCCCGGATTGGTGCATACCGCCATGGAGAATGCTTCAACCATGAGCCCCGAACGCTGGCAGGCAAGCCTCAAGTACATGGAGCAACTGGTCAGGATGCACCAGATACCGGTGGCAGAATTTTCCCATACCGAAGGCGGCAACCCCGTGGGCGCCAGCCAGATCGCCCTGAGTCAATTTGACCGTCAGTACAAACTTGGTCAGGAAGAAGGCGCAATTGATGCAACCATGGAATATTTTGCCTCGTGGTTGCGGCGCAATGTGCCAGCCCACCGCACACAGGCCAGCTTTATCACCGGCGACTGTGGCCAGTTTCTCAGCAAGGGGGAGGATGTCACCGCCGTCCTTGACCTTGAGATTGCACATATCGGCGATATGTTCATGGATCTGGCCTGCTTCCGTGGCCGTCACCCCTACGAAAATATGGGGGATATTCCGGCGCTCTACCGCCACTACGCCAAGGTCAGCGGCATTGAGCTGGATCTGCCGGTGATCGCCTACCATACCGTTTGCTTCCTGGCCTTTGCCGCCATCAGCGCCAATATGTTTATGGACCCGAACAAACCCGAGAGCAACTGGATCGAGGGTATGCTCGAGATGGTCAGCATTTCGCGCCGCGCACTGGAGGGCATTGCCGAGCTGGAAGGCATCGAGCTGAATTACAACATCCGCCTGCCCGATCCCCATGTCTCGCCGCTGGAGGATATGGCAATCGGCAAGCTGCTCAACGAGATTGATATTTTGCCGGTATCAAAGTCATTTGCCGAATGGCAGCGGGAACTGATGGGGGCAATCCCCAAATTCCTGCGCAATTACGCCCACTATGGCCGCTGGTACGAAGACGAAACTCTGAAAGAAATTGCCGAATTGACCGGCACAAGACCCGCCAATATGGCTGTTGCCGACGATGTGCTGAAATCCTTCATCAACTCCGCCGATGCAGGCAAGGATGCAGACCTTGTCAAATTCACCCATCGACGCATGTTGCGCCTTTCCCTGATTGTGGCGGGCACCAATGATATTGATGGCAATCCGCTTTTTTTCCGGCTGGAGCCAATTCTCACTATGCCTTTGTAAACGACAACTCCCCCATTCACTGCGCAAAAAATCACTATACCGAAATTTGCCAGGCATCGAATGGGGGCGCAACGCCGAGGTTCCAACGCTCTACCACAACATGAAATATCCATAACAAAATACCAAGGGGATTAACCATGAAATACCGTCATCAGGAAATCTGTATCAATTCAAGGCTTATCAAGCTGTCTGCACTGTGTGTGGCTGTCGCCAGTGGCTTCTCAGCCAATCCCGTTCTTGCGCAGGAGAGCAATACATCTCGTCCGCAAGCCAGAGCGACCATCGAAGAGATTGTTGTCACAGCCAGGCGCAGGGAAGAGGTGCTGACAGAAATTCCGCTATCGATCTCTGCCTTTTCTGCTGATCAACTTGAGCGAAAATCCATTAATGATATTGGCGATTTGAAAAAAATTGCGCCCGGTTTGAATGTTTCTCCAGCGGGAGACAAAACCAATCCCATCGTGGTGATTCGTGGTCAGGCGCGAAGCCTCGCGGGAGCTGGAACGCCAGGAACACTTATCTATTTCAATGATGTGCCCCTGGCTACAACCTCAAGTCTCATATCAACTCTGGATGTCAGTAATATTCAGGTGTTGAAAGGACCACAGGGAACATTGTTTGGCCGCAGCGCAGTGGGTGGCGCGGTACTGACTTATTCACAAGTGCCCGTCTATGATTTTGAAGGTTCCGCCAAGGTGGATTACAGCCGCTTCAATACGCTTAATACCGAGCTTGTCGTCAATGTGCCCGTCATCGAAGACAAACTGGCAGTGCGTGTTGCAGGTTTATATGGCAATACGGATGGATATACCAATACGCGCCGGTTTGACTCCTTCCAGTCCAGTGCAACAGGCAGTGTTCCTGGCTCACCAGGTCCTGAAGTGTCGGCCAGGAGAGACTATGACGAATACGATACCAAAGGTATCCGCCTGTCGGTTTTGTTTGATCCTGTGGAGACTATTTCCAGTCTGACGGTCTATGACGAATTCAGGACGGAAGGCGCCAGCAATGCGGTCATGACGGAAATTTCCCCCGCTATCTGGAATTTACCGCCAGCTGTGCAGATCGCCGCACTGGGTCCTCAGCTTGGCCAGCATCTGGCGAATATATTCCATTGTGCATCCACTGCGCCCACATATCCTTTCTGTAATGTTCAGGCCTATAGCGATTGGCAACAGGACAAGGGCATCAGAAATGCCGGGCTGAGTACCAATACCGATGCCTATTCCTATATCAGAGGCCTTTCCAACAATACCAGCATTGAGCTGACTGACTCAATGACACTGAGAAACATCATTGCCTATCGCGATACAGACACCCGATCCGTCGCTGATATCGATGGCACCCCGCTGCCCATTATCGATACGGTGTCTGAAGTGCGAATCAAACAACTGACGGAAGAGCTACAACTTGCAGGGGAGCTCTTCGATAGCAGGCTGAATTACGTCGTCGGTGGATTTTATCTGAAGTCAGAGCCGGATGGCCTGGGCGGACTGCGAGGCCTGGGGATCAATGTGTTTGCTGGCTTAAACAGTCAACTGACAGGCAATTATCTGACAGAGACATCCAAAGCCCTGTATGGCCAGTTTGATTATGATCTGACGGATGCGCTGACATTGACTGTGGGTTATCGCAAATCCTGGGATGAGTCAAAAGGTTGTGCTTTTGGTGGCCAATACAGCCCCTTCGGACCCTTCCAGCCAGCCAACAGCATCGATCATCTGGTGACAGAAAGTGAATGTAAACAGGGGGTGACCATTGCTGGGCCGGTCAGTCAGCAAACATTCTCAAGTTCAGCGAAATCCGAAGCGGATACCTATACCCTGGCGCTGAGCTGGCAAGCCACTGACAATGCACTGATCTATGCCACAGCACGCAAAGGCTATCGGGCAGCAGGCTTCAACGTGCCCCAACTGCCGGATTACCTGTCTGATGTGCAAACGTTCGACCCGGAAACGGTGGAGGACGTTGAGGTGGGAGGCAAGTTTTTCTTTGCCATTGCCGATATGCCAACGACCGTGGATATAGCAATATTCCGCGGCAAAAACAAAGGCCACCAGTTTTACGAAGGTACGACAGGCATTACCGATCCGAACGGAAACAGCTTGCCCTCCGGCGGCATCATGTACAACAAGGCCGACATTATTATTGAAGGCTATGAGATTGCTGCGACCCTGTCACCGCTCGACGGACTGGTGCTTGGGCTTAACGGTGCCTATACAGATATTATTGTTGATGAGCTGAACATTCCTGACTCCATGCGCTTTGCCTTCAGTGCCAGTGGGGCGGATATTGAAACCGTCAATATTCCCATGAGTCCCAAATCACAGATCAATGCCAATCTGTATTACACTTTTCCGGCAGAGATATTGGGCGGCATCCTCGACTTTAATGCCGACTATCATTGGCAGGAAAAGGCTTTCGTCAACAATATCACCATCCCTGGTTATGAATCCCTGGACATGCGATTTACCCTGTCTGATGTGCTCGGCAAGCCCGTGGATCTGAGCCTGTATGGCACCAATGTGCTGGATAAGGAATATCCCTACGGCAGTTCTTCATCCGGCGGCACGGCTGGCGTGATCAGTTACTACTTTGCGGCACCGAGGGTGATTGGCGCTTCAGTCCGGTATCGTTTCTGAATCAGTCCCTGCTATAGTGCGGGAAAGCAGGCTGATAAATCCGGTTCTATAAGCAATGTATAGCAATGTGCAATTCCACATGGATCGTATGCATGACATGGGTTATTCCATGGCTGATGTGATCATGGGCACAGGGCTTGAGGCCAGGGATTTGAAAAATCCCTGGCCCATGTTCCGTCCCGAACACTACATCGCTCTGATCAGGAATATGTACCGATTAACCAATGATCCGATGCTGGCGATTACGATCAACCAGGGGTTTTCTGTGCGCTATATGGGCCTGCCGGGTTTTGCTGTTCTCGCCAGCAAGACTTTTGGAGAAGCGCGCAAACTGATGATGCGCTATCGGCCACTGATGGATGCGGCAGTTTTCCCCACCCATCAGTTCTCTGATGGCCGCTGGATGCTGACATTGCATGAACTTTTCAATCTTGAAGGCGAATTCAAACGATTTGCCTTCGAAGGTTACATGATCAAATCGCAAAAGTTTTGCCAGGAGATTACGCGCAGGGATGATTTTGTCACGCGGGTTGATTTCAATTTTCCGGAACCTCCCCATGCACACTGCTACAGTGAGTTTTTCCAGTGTGAGATCAGGTTTGATCAGGCTGAGTGCCGTTTTTTCTACAAGCCGGCGCTGCTCGAATATCCACTGCCATTGGCTAACCAGGAAATGCATGAATTATGTGTGCAACAGTGCGAACAGCGCTATAAAGAATTGTCGCAACTGGAATCCCTGGCACACAAGGTGTATCAGGTGTTGTACCGCAATCACTCCCTGAGCAAGCAGTCACTGCTAAGCCTGGATGAGGTGGCAAGCCGCCAGTACATCAGTCCCCGAACCTTGCGCCGCAGGCTTTCCTGTGAAAATACCAGTTTTCAGCAAATTGCCAATGATTGTCGCCGTGATCTGGCGCTGTATTATTTGAAGGAAACCGGCTTGTCCACCAAGGAAATTTCGTTCAGCCTGGGTTACAGCGCTGTCAACAACTTTTACCGTGCGTTCAGGGATTGGACGGGGAAAAATATTTCGGATATTCGAAAAGTTCAGATTCAGTGACTGTATTTGAATGAATTACAGGATTGCCAGGTGTCCAGCCTGAGCCATGAAATTGGCCAGTTTTGATGGTGTTGTTCACATAGTGATCCCTCGACTATCCCTGCCAACTTCAAATACATGCCAGGGTGGAAGCGCTTGATGAGCTATACACCTTAAAAGTCGGTATCGAGGCGCCGGATCGCGTCTTTCAACATGGCTTGGTCAATCTCTACCACAAAGCGCTTTACGCTGGGGCTCAGCATGGCGTTTTCAGTGAGTGTTTCCAGCTCCTCCTCCGTCCAGTCGGTCAGGCCAAAATCAGCCAGTCGGGTGGGCAGGCCGATACTGCGGTAGAACTGCATCATCTCTTCAATAAATTCCCTGGGCCTTTCCTCCAGTACCAGCTGTACCAATAGGCCAAAGGCCACATGTTCGCCGTGTAAAGTGCGGGCAGCGCGGGGCACCATGGGCAGGCCCTTGGCGATGGCGTGGGATACGGAGAGACCGGCATTTTCGAAACCCATGGTGCTGAGCAGCACCGTGGCTTCGAGCAGGGATTCCAGATCGTCGTTTACCTCGCCATTGGCTACCAGCCCTGCCTGAACGGCGGCGATGGCTGGCGCCGCGTGATTGCGGATCAGGTCGTAGCAGGCGTTGGCGATGGCAAGACCAGTGCGGGTGGAGTGGGTGCCGTTGGGGGTTTCCTTACCTGCCTTGTGCACAGCTTCCGCCTCAAATTTTTTCGAAATTGCATCGCCGATACCGGCCAGCAAAAAACGCAGCGGGGCCTTGGCGATAATGGCCGAATCCACCAGCACCAGCTCGGGATTGCGCGGCAGCAGCAGGATTTCGGTGAGCAGGTGGTGATCGTTGTAGACGGCAATGGCCAGGCTCGCGGGGGCGTCGGTGGCGGCGATGGTGGGCACGCTGACAAAGGGCGTGCCGAGGGTGAGCGCCACGCCCTTGCCGGTGTCGAGGGCCTTGCCACCGCCAAAACCCACCACCACATCGATGCCCAGTGTTTTGGCTTCAGCGGCCAGCGCCTCGATGGTGGGGCGGGTGACTTCGCCGGGGAAGGTCAGCAGATTAAAAGGCAAGTGGGCGGCCTTGAAGCTGGCTTCGAGCTGCTCGCCAAACAGGCCCTTGAGGATCTCGTCAGTGACTATCAGTGGGTTTTTGCCGAGAGCGGCGGTAGCGTCCCCCAACTGGCTAAGGCAGCCCGGCCCCTGAATGTAGCGGGAAACGGCAGAAATAATGCGCAGGTTATTGTTCATATCAGCTAGTCTGGCGGTTGATAAAAATGACACTATATCAGCTATGGGGCGACAGGGAAAAGCACGCTCTCTTGCTGAGGAATCTCGCTGAGGGACTGCCTTCCCCGGTGACTGCCGTTTAGAATGGTTTCTACAGGCCCTGCGCCGCACAAAGGAAGATAAACAGCCGCCGTGAAAAAACCCATAACCGAAAAATCCCCCGCTCTGCTGCTGGCTGACCGCATCGCCCTGGAGCTTAAGCAAAGGCCCTTCGAGCCCGGCCATATCATCGCCTCCCTGCCGGAGCTTTATGACCGCTATGAGGCGGGCAGGCCTGTGCTGCGCCAGGCAGTGAGAATCCTTGAGGAGCGAGGCATCGCCACCCTGCGCCGCGGTGCCGGTGGCGGACTCGTGGCCCTGGAGCCAAATCCTGCCTATGCCGGGCGGGCGCTGTCGATCCTGATCGAGAGCCGTTTGAGAAGCTTTCTCGACCTTGGGGTTCTGCTGGAGGCTATCGATTACTACGTCTACCTGTTTCATTCGCCGCTGCTTTCCAGCGGGGATTGCGCGCAGTTGCGCCGTCTGGTCAGTCGGTTGAACCGGCTCTCCGACGAGGAATTCCTGCGCACCAAGGCCCACCACCAAGTGGCGAACGGCATTCGCCGCATGGTGCAGGACCCGGTGATGGAATTGTTGGAAAAAGCTGCCTATGAGTGCACCCTGGACCTGATCCCTCACCGGGTGGCGGTGCGCAACGATTGCCGCGACAGCCCGGCCTGGTCTGTCACCCTGGAGACAGTGGAAGCGCTGGTGGCGGGGGATATCCCCTGGCTGCTGGATTGCCAGAAAAAACAGCGCGCCATCATGACCGCTTCCTGGCAGGCTGACGCCGAACCGGATGGCAACACCGCTGGCCCTGGTGATTATCCCGGTAACAGCAGCCAGGCAGAGCGCATCGTGCGGGAGATTCTGCGCGAGATCCGCCGCCTGAACTGGGTGGCGGGCGAGCGTATCGCCTCGGGAGTGGAGCTGGCCAGACGCTTCCAGACCACCCCGGATGTGGTGCGTCAGGCCATTATCATCCTCCAGCAATACGGCGTCATCGACGCAGAGAAGGGGCGCGCCGGTGGGCTCTATATCGCAGCACTGGATCGCGAAGGGATGCTGGATGCGGCGCGGGGTTATCTGCAGGATGCTGGCGGCAATACGCAAACCCTGCAGGAATTCCTCCTGCAACTGACGCTGATGGTGATACGCGATAACCATGATAATCAGCCGGGTCAGTTGCAGCGCGCTGCACATAGCCTTGCCAGCAAACTGAGTCTCGTCAGTAAACCTGGCCTCGTCAGTAACGGGGCCGCTCAGCTGGCGGCTGGGAGCGGATTGGATACAAACCTGCCCCTGCTGCTCGATACCCTCTGCGATCATCCCCTGCTGCGAGTGCTCACCGAGCTGGCCGGACCGCTGTTGGGATCCATTGGCGGCAGCGCCACCTGTTGGGCTGTGCTCGACGCCTTTGCTGCCAACGACTTGCCCATGGGGCGGCGCTTATTGATGGATGCTTACCGGGGTCAGCAGATCCCACCCGCGACAATATGATTCCGCGTAAATATTATATAGATACACCATATTTGTATGACAACTAACCGTATTTCTCTATATTTTAGAAGTGAAAATCGGTTGAATAATAATTAATATACAGTATATTTGATTGGCGCACCCTGTGCGTATCAGCGCATTCCACCAATCGGCAGCTCCACCGTACCGCATCCATCCAATAATCACATAACAGGCTCAAGAGGTGATTTGATGAGCACACTACAGGCATCGACACTACCGTCCCATGTGCCTCCGGAAATGGTTAGGCACTACGATATCTACGAACGTCTCAAGGGCGATGGCGACTTTCAGGGCTGGTTTGCCAGTCTCCACGACAAGGGCTACCCGGACCTGTTCTGGACCACCGCCAACGGCGGCCACTGGGTGGTTGCCAGCGGCGCGATGCTGAACGATGTGCTGACCAACCCGGAGATCTTCTCATCGCGGGTGGGCATCGTGCCGGTGGAGCGGCAAATGGCAACGCCGCCATTCCCTATCAGCCTGGACCCGCCGGATCACACCAAATACCGGGCGGTGCTCAATGGCGCCTTTTCGCCACGGGTGGTGACGCCCCTGGGTGAGCAGGCGGGCGTCCTCACCCGGCAACTGATCGACGGCTTTTATGCCCGTGGCGGCTGTGAGTTTATGGAAGACGTGTCCCGCATCCTGCCCATCTCGATTTTCATGCGCATGGTGGGGGTGCCGGACACGGACCGGCAGATGCTGCTGGAACTGGTGGACGAAATGATCCGCCCCACCCAGGTGGACAGCAATGCTGCCAATCTGGGGCTTACCGAGTATGCGCGGCGCACGGTGCGGGAGCGCCGCGCCAATCCCGGTGACGATTTGCTCAGTCGCCTGTGTCAGGCGGAGGTGGATGGCGAAAAACTCAGCGAAGACCAGCTCACCGGCATGACTATCCTGTTGCTGTTGGGCGGGCTCGATACTGTGGCCTCGGTGCTCGGTTTCACCATGAACTACCTGGCACGCCACCCGGACAGGCGCCGCGAGCTGACAGCCAACCCCGAATTGATCCCCAAGGCCGTGGAGGAATTGCTGCGCCGATTTCCGGTGTCGAGCCTTGGCCGCATTGTCACCCGCGACACGGAGTTTCACGGCGTGCAATTGAAGAAGGACGATATGGTGATCACCCCCACCATGTCCCACGGCATGGACGCCCGGGAATTCGTCAACCCCACAGAGGTGGATTTCAACCGCAAGGTGGTATTCCACGGCACCTTTGGCAATGGACCGCACCGCTGCCTGGGATCCATGCTGGCGCGGGTGGAATTGCGAGCCTTTTTACAGGAGTGGCTGGCGCGGATTCCCGATTTTCGCATTGTGCAGGGCAGCGAACTGGTGGTGGATACCGGCATGGTAGTCGCGCTTCACCGCCTGCCATTGGTCTGGGATGTGGCGGGAGAGTCGGTGCAATGAAGAAGTGGCAGTGCTTTTACTGTGGTTTTGTCTACGACGAGGCAGAAGGCTTGCCCGACGAGGGGATCCCGCCTGGCACGCGCTGGGAGGATATTCCCGATACCTTCGTGTGCCCGGACTGCGGCGCCACCAAGGCGGACTTCGAGATGATAGAGGTGTGCTGAGGCGACGCACCTGGTGGGGCTTGTCTCATCACTATTCACAACAGGAGATAACAAATGGCATTTTCCCTTGATCAATTTTCCCTCGACGGCAAGGTAGCAGTGATTACCGGCGTCGGCGCCCGGGGCAACTCCATCGGCCGCGCCTATGCCCTTGGGCTGGCCAACGCCGGCGCCCGTGTGGTGTTGGCGGATCTCAACCGCGATGGCGCACAGACAGTGGCAGACGAGATCAACGCCCTCGGCCACGAAGCGATAGCGGTGGGCGTCGATATCGCCGATCCGGATTCCACCCGCGCCATGGCAGAGGAGGCCCGCAAGGCCTTCGGCGGTGTTGATATCCTGGTCAACAACGCGGCATTGATGGCGGAACTGGTCTACACGCCGATGGCGGAACTGGTCTACACGCCCGCCATCGCCTGCTCCCCGGAGGAGTGGAACAAGGTGATGACTGTCAATGTGACCGGCGCGCTCAATTGCTGCCAGGCCATTGTGCCGCTGATGCGCGAGCGCGGCGGCGGCAAGATCGTCAACCAGGTGTCCGGCGGTGCCTACCCTGCTGCCTCGCTGTACGGCATCAGCAAGCTGGCGCTGGTGGGGTTGACTACCACCCTGGCATCGGAGCTCGGCCGCGAGGGCATTAATGTCAACGCCATCGCGCCGGGCAATACCATGAGCGACGCTGGCAAATCCCTGACGCCGGATGAGTCGCCGTTCCGCAAGATGCTCGATATGATTGTTGTCATGCGGGTGCAGGGACAGCCGGATGAACTGGTGGGAGCACTGCTGTTGCTCTGTTCGCCAGCGGGTTCCTGGATCACAGGGCAGGTGCTGCATGTGGACGGCGGCTGGATCCTGCGCCCCTGACCATAACGTCATAGCAAGAGGAGATAGCAGGAGGAATTGTGATGGAAAATTTTGCCGGAAAAACCGTACTCATCACCGGCGCTGCCGGTGGTCTTGGCCGCGCCATTGCGCTCGCTTTCGCCCACGCCGGAGCTACTGTCTCAATAGCGGATGTGGATAGCGCCGGGCTTGAGACCACCGCCGCAGAGTTAAACGCTCTGGCTGGAAAAGTGTTGAGTTCAGCGGTAGATATCAGCACCCGCCAGGCCTGTGTCGATTTGGTGGAGAGCACAGTCAAACACTTTGGGGGTCTGGATGTGCTGTGCAACGTGGCGGGTATTCTCGGGCCCGGCCATGCGGAGCAGATCAGCGAGGCGCTGTGGAACAAGATTATTGCCGTCAACCTCTCGGCGCCGTTCTGGCTGATTCAGGCGAGCTTGCCCCACTTGCTGGCAAGCCGCGGCAATGTGGTGAACATTGCTTCTTCCGGTGCCTACGTTGGGGAGGCCTACCTGGCACCTTACACCGCCACCAAGGCGGGGTTGGTGCAGATGACCCGCTCACTCGCCATGGAGTTCATGAAGCAGCCGATCCGCATCAACTGTGTGGCGCCGGGGCCGATGGCCACCAATATGATGAGCGGCCAGGGTTTCCCGGAGGATGTCGATATGGAGCTGGTGCAGCGTTATATGTCTGTGCGCCCGGCGGCTGAGGCGGCACAGGTGGCGGATCTTGTGCTGTATCTGGCGTCAGATCGCGCCGCCAATATCCACGGCACCTGCCTGCTGTCCGATGGCGGCCACAGCGCCGGTTAAAGAGAGTATTGAAAGGACATCACCATGAGCAAGCTTGCAGACTATCAGGACAGATACCGTTTTATCCGCTTCGAGCGCCGCGACGGCATTCTCGAAATCGCCATCCACAACAACGGCGGTCCCGCCACCTGGAGCGCCTTTCCGGGCGGCATCCACGATGAGCTGGGGGATGCTTTCTACCAGGTGGGCCGCGACCGGGAAAACCGCATCGTGATCCTCACCGGCACTGGCGACCGCTTTCTCACCGACATGGATTTTTCTGAACATGATCCCGAGATGGGCACCCCGGCGTTCTGGGACCGCATCACCAAGGAGGGCAAGGACCTGCTCCACAACCTGCTGGATATCGAGGTGCCGGTAATCGGCGCAGTCAATGGTCCGGCATTCATCCACGCGGAACTGCTCACCCTGTCGGATATCGTGCTGGCGGCAGATACCGCCTCCTTTGCCGACAAGGCCCATTCCACCGGTGGCGTAGTGCCCGGCGATGGCGTGCATATCTGGTGGCCGATGTTGCTCGGCCCTAACCGTGGCCGTCACTTTCTGCTCACCGGTGAGGAGATTTCCGCTCAGGAAGGCAAACAGCTGGGCTTTGTCGCCGAGGTGATGCCTGCCGCCAAACTGCGGGAGCGTGCCTGGGAGCTGGCGGCTGAACTAGCCAAAAAGCCCACCCTGATGCTGCGCAATACCCGTGTGGCTTGCGTGCAGCATATCAAGCGGCGGATGCTCGATGATCTCGGTTATGGACTGTTGCTGGAAGGTATGGGGATTATGGACCTGAACCGCAAGCGCTAGGATTTGCGGGTTCTGCCGGGATGCGCTACCTTGGCGTTTCAACCCTCAGGAGAAAATGGATGGAATATCTGCACACCATGGTCCGCGTATCGGATCTGGAAAAATCCCTGGATTTTTACTGCAACAAACTGGGCCTTGTTGAAATGAACCGCTACGAGGTGGAAGCGGGGCGCTTTACTCTGGTGTTCCTGGCGGCACCGGGAAACAGGGAATTGGCTGCGCAAACCCAAAGCCCGCTGCTCGAACTCACCTTCAACTGGGACCCGGAAGCGCCCTACGGTGAGGCCCGCAACTTCGGCCACCTGGCCTTTCGTGTCGATAATATCTACGAGGCCTGCCAGCGACTGATGGCCGGCGGCGTCACCATCAACCGCCCGCCCCGCTGCGGCCATATGGCCTTTGTGCGCTCGCCGGACAATATCTCCATCGAACTGTTGCAAAAGGGCGAGGCGCTGGCCCCAGCCGAACCCTGGCAGTCCATGGCCAATACGGGCCACTGGTAAGAGCTTCCGCGATGGAAAGGAGCGACACCAAGTCTGATATTCATGCCAGCAGGGGATGTCTGTTTCCCGATCTGGCGCTGTAACTGCCGAGGGCTTTGTGAGGATGCAGAAGGTGTCAGGTGAGAGTGGCAGAGTCCGGTTCGGAGAATGGCCTCCATCAGCTGCGGATAGATCGACTGATGGAGGTCAGGGGTATTGAGTAACGGCTGTTTATTTCTTGGATTTTGGTTTGCTGTCCCCTGGCAAACCTTTTTCGTTGATCGCCATACCGGATGGCTCCGCCGTCACCGGGGATACGCAGGCGCCATCCACACAGGACTGGTCCTGGGTAGAGACGCTGGATGAACTGGACGATGAAGACGATCCAGAGACAGCAGAACCCGACACTGTGCTATCGACCGCAGTGGTCGAATCGAGCACACCTGCTCCGTGAAGATCGGCAGCAGGTGTGCAGGTGGCGCTGGTGTCGTCACAGTCGCCAGTGGAGGATGAAGCGGAAAGTGCCGGAGAGGATGCCGCCCGCGCACCCTCGGCACTGATAACATTTGTTGAAGCAGTAATGGAAACAAGCAAGACCAGACACCATTTTGTCATGTGCATACCAAGCCTCCTGAAAACACCGAAAGACCCGAGGGTCAAAGTGGACCACACGTCGGCCCAAAAAAAGTATAGTCGGTGAATAGTCATGTGGATAAAGCGCGCAAACTATATTTTTTACAACTGCGGCTGCATTAGAATTGGATGTTACTGAAAGGCAGCCCACAGACCGCCCTTGAGTCATCCACTTAACCCTGCAAATGATCGCGGCTGGTTTTTTCTTCCACAGATCCGCCCATAATTGCCGCCCCTGACCTGAGAAACCATGCCGCAGCCAGCGAACAACGCAGCATCAAATCCATGGCGACAGCTGATGGGCAACGCTCAGTTCCGTTGGCTGTTTGCCGGCAACGTCGCCATGTTTGTGGGGTTTTCCGCCACAATATTGCTGCGTTCCCTGCTGGCCTGGCAGTTGACGGGGGATGAAATGTCCCTCGCCTGGATCAATCTGGTGTCGGCGGGGTGCATGTTTGTGACGTCAATTTTTTCCGGTGCGGTGATCGACCGTTTTGAGCGGCGGCGACTGATGAAGTTTGCCCAGTGCCTTATTCTGGCTGCCGAGTCCACCATCATGGTGTTGCTGATCAGCGGACATCTCACCTTTGGCGTTGTGATGCTCAGCGCTTTTGCTGCCAGTGTCGCTTTTCCCTTTATCATGCCCTCCAGCACCGCCATGGTGGTGGAGACCGTTGGACGCGCTTCCATTGCCAAGGCGACAGCACTGATGTCCGGCGGGGTGAATGTGGCGCGTATGGTCAGTCCCGCTGTGGTGGGTATTCTGGCGGATGTGGCCGGGATGGGGTTCGGTTATGGGTTCCTGATTATCCTGCACCTGTTTTCGTTGTTCTGTACCTGGCATCTCAATCCCAGCCAGCCTGCAGGATTCGGGCAGGGGGCCTTCCTCGGGGAAATCCGTGACGGTTTTGTTTACCTGTATCGCCACAAGCCGGTGGCTTTGTGTATTGCCTTTGGTCTGATTCCGACCCTGCTGGTAGTGCCCCTGCAACACCTTCTGGTGGTGTTTGTGGATCAGGTGTGGGATCAAAGCGGCAGTGGCCTGGGGATCATGATGGGGGCCATGGGTGTGGGTGGCCTGCTCGGCTCCCTGTTGATGGCGCTTCTCAAGGACGGCAGCCTGGTCAGACCCATGGTCGCATCTGCCCTGGTGCTGGGGTTGCTGCTGCTGCTGTTTGGGCACCTGCCCTGGTTCTGGCTGGCCACCCTCTTTATGGCAGCAATCTATGGCTGCGCCGTGCTCAACCAGACGCTGGTGCAAACTGGGGTCCAGCTGATGACAGAGGACCATATGCGTGGGCGTATCACAACCATGTCCTTGATGTCCTACGGTCTGGCCCCGCTTGGCACCATTCCCCTTGCCTTTGGCTCAAAACATATAGGTGCTCCCTGGGCCATGACCATTGCCGCTGTGCTGATGGCTGCTGCTGTGATTGCCATGGCCATGATGTCGAAGGGTTTTCGACAGATTGATGAAGCGGCGAGGGTGGCGTAATCTCATTTCAGTGGTCAGTGGTCAGTGGTCAGTGGTCAGTCAGCAGCTGGGCAGGTATGGCCGCCCTGCAACAGATGAAAGCAATAACACGCACAACACAGGGACACAGTATGTCAGCCAGACCCTTACCTGCAGGCGATCCTGCCAGCCAGGCATTGCTCGAACAGATTCTTGAAAGCGCAGCGGAGATGCTGGGGGATATCACCCCGGCAACCCTTGAGCTGTATTACGCTCGCTACCCTCTGGCCAGGCAGGCTTTTGTGGAACACGGTTGCGGATATACACAGCGACTGGAACTGGAAATGGTGGATTCAGCCCTGTATTGCCTGATGATCTGGTTCGCAAGACCCCTGGAAGTGGACATTATTTACTCCGATGCTGTGCCACACCATGAATTGCTGAATATTCCTGCAGAGTTCTTCGTCGGGTTGCAGGAGGCTCTGGTGGATGTGATTGATCAAACGGTCGCCAGCGCAGACTGGGAATCGAAAACCCTGCTGGCGCAAATGAAATGTCAGATGATTTCATTGATAAACAGCTGCTCAATCCAGCAATTACTTGTCCTGAGGCAAGACACCGTTATTGGTTGACCAGAGCAATATTCCACTATCGAACACCTCCCCCGGCATATACCGTCAGGCACGGCAAAACGGCCAGAATTGGTAAAACTTGCGGCAGCGGAATTCCGCTTCGCAGCTGGCCAGTTGTGACTGATAGCGACTGCTGCGGGCGCTGATATCTCTGGCGACACGTTGAACCTGGGGCTTGCTTTTGTAGGTGCCACGGCGGTATCCACCCTGTCCCTCGTGGTACGCGAGGTAGAGATGTTCAGCATTTTGAAGGGAAATTCCCAATTGCCTGTGGGTGCGCTGGTTATACCAGCCGATAAAGTCGGTAGCATGTTTCATGTGGGAACGGCGTGCGAGGGGGCCACCTGCAGCGGCTTGATATTCTCCCCACACCGGATCCTGCGCTTGGGCATAGCCCCGGGCAGAAGATGGCCTGCTCCAGGGGATAAACCCCAGCAAACGCTTGCGCTGTGGGCGTATATGGCTGCGAAAGGAAGATTCCTGACGCACAAAAGCCATCTGGGTCGAAATGGGTGTGCCCCATTTTTGCCAGGAATTGTGCGCGTAGTCGTACCAGGCGGGCTGTTCACGGAAGATTTCGCAGATATTGTCCTGATTCTGCGGAGGGGATGGCGAAAATACGGCGCATCCCTGGAATAGCAGGCAAAGAAAAACCAGCGCGAGGCGGCGTTTGGCGGACCACAGGGAATACAGGCCCAGCTTAATTTCCCTTTCCCAGTTGCCAGTGTTTTTCAGTGCCAGCAATCCATCTCTCCCATAGTTGCTTGTGATGGATTTTCCCATAAAGTGGCCATTCTGGCCATTTTGCACAGCGTAGCCCTCCAGATAAAGGTAAGAGCCGAAAAACAGGAATGAAGGTTGCCGGAAAGTTTCTGGTATGGACCTTTTCACCGAAAGTTATGTCTCAGCTGAGTGTTGGCACTGTATCCGTTGAGTGCTGGTGCGGCGTAGAATCTCCATGGATGCTACATCTTTCTAACTACCCGCTGAAAACAGGATGACTGTGTAATGATAACTCTGCTTGCAATCCAAAAAATCAAGTCTCTTGCTCTTCTCGCAATACTGGTCACCGCTACCTTGTCGCTTTCCGCCTGTAATACCATTGAAGGAGCGGGCAAGGATGTGGAGCGGGCAGGTAAAAAAGTACAGGAAGCAGCGAAATAATTAACGGGCACTAAACTTCCCGAAGATCCAGTTCGTTGTGAATCAGTACCATGCACTGAGAGGCGAACAGCATCTTCGGACCCAGGCTGATTTTTTCAGCGCCGAGTCGTTGCAGGCTGTTAAAGCTTTTCTTCGGCATGGGGATATGGTCCGTTAGTAAAAAGCACACATCGGGGCCAAAGGGCTGCTCTCGGATCGGTGTGCCCTTTTTGTCCATGACAAATAATTGATAGTCTTGTGCCAGTTCCTGGACCAGTTTCTCAAAACTGATGGTGCGCACGGTAATACCTGCATCGACCCAGCGTTCGCACTCCTTGGTCATACCTTGGGATGCATCCAGGGCGCTGGCGATTATCCCCAGCAACGCCTCCTCGTGAAAACCACCGAGACTACCCATCTCATTGGTATTGAAGCTGATGGTGCGGGAATAGTCCCGGGTACTTTCCAGCACCAGATGAACAGCCACATCGCTGCGGTGTGACTGGGCTATAAAAATGGCATTCATCAAGCTGTGGGCCAGAATTTCAGTGTGGGCTTCCTGCCCTACCGCTGCCAGCAATTGCTGGCTGAGAGTGGGCGCTGACCTGGCCCGGACGACAAAGACACGCATGTTGGGTTGCCTGTTTACGGGGGATGTTTTCACGTGGAGGCAATATTACCTGAGATTCAGTGCTTCCCGGAGGTAACCTGCATAGCTTGTGATCCTGGCACCGTGAAGCAAAAACCCGGGAATTGCCCGGGCTTTTGCTTCTGGTATGACTTCCTTGCTTGAAACAGGGTCAGCCTGGTGTCTTTTTCACCGGAGCCTTGCGCGGGGCAGGTTTTTTGGCAGCAGGCTTTTTTGCAGTGGGTTTGGCTACCGCCGTTTTCACCTTGGGTCCCATCTCCTTGAATTTCGATTTTGCTGAGTCCAGCATATCTTTGCCGGATTTTTGCATCTTTTTGATAAGGTCGTTGTCGATGGCATACAGTTCTTTCAATTCTGCCTGCAACTCTTCCCATGCTGCCATATTTTCTTCATAGAGGGCCTGCATCTTCTCCCTTGTTTCCTGATTGGTTTCAGACGTGCTCTTGATAGCAGTGGATATGTCGCGGCTGGTAGCCAGATCCTTGAGGCGGCTGACGCGGCTTGAAGTCATTTCTGACATCAAGGTAGCATTGCGCTTGAGGAGATTCTGGAAGTAGCGGGTTTGTGCCTCAAATGCCTTTACGTTGGTTTCGGCAGCTTTTTCGAAATAAGCCTGAAATTTGCGCGGGTCGAAGTCTTTGGCCATGGGGTATCTCCAGGGTTCGTTTGACAGGGCTGATTATGATTCATTCCGACAATGTCGTGATGAGTGTTTTAGCATGCATTTGCAAGATGTGCACGGGAATCTGCAGCACGATGCAAAAAAACAGCGCCCAAAGGGCGCTGTCTGGCTGGGGTTGATCCGGATGATTACTCGCTGGCTGGGGCCGGAGCCGGAGCAGCTTCAGCGGGTGCAGCTTTGGGAGAAATGGCCGCTTTTTTGGTCACGGGTGCTTTCCTGGGAGCTGTCGCTGACTTTTTAGCCGCTTTGGGGGCTGCTTTTTCAACGGCAGGTTGAACCGGGGTAAAGGTCTTGCGGGCAGTGACTGTGAAATTGCCGGCCACTTCCTTTACCTTGGCAATGGCGGCATCAGACAGGTCTTTGGCTTTGGCAATGCCGTTGTCAGAGAAATCCTTGGTCTTCGCCAGAGTGTCTTCCGACAGATCTTTTGCCTTGGCAATAGTGGTTTCTGTCAAGCTTTTCACCTTGTCGCCGACTTCATCGGCAGCACATTTTACCTTGGCGACCATCTCGTCGATTTCCAGCAAGCTCTTGACTTCCTGACGGAATTCTTTGCTGGCTGCGCTGTTGTCTTCGTAGAGGCCTAGTACTTTGTCGCGTACTGCACCCTCGAATGCAAGGGTGTTGTCGTACAGTTCGGTGAAGCTTTTGGCGCTGGTTAGTTCCTGCAGGCTGCTGATGCGTGCATCAGTGATTTCAACAATCACTGCCGAATTGCGCTTGATCAGGCCTTCTGCAAAGCGCGCCTGTGCTTCCAGAAGCTTCATGTTGGTGGAAACGGTCTTGCCCACCATGTCTTTGATTTTGCCGGGATAAAGGCCAAGTTCCATGTTGAATCTCCTGAGTAGGTTTGGGATAGCTATTGTGCGCTGCACAATTCCTGGTCAGGGTATCACTCTTCATTCCTGTGTCAAGAATTTTATGTTGCGGCGCACAAAATAATAAGCGGTTGTGTTGTGGGTATTGCCACGTGGCAGTTTGTCGGCTGGCTGTGGCAAGACGATGACAGGAAGGGTATATAATCCCACGGAAACCATCGCCAACGGATTGTGGCCAGTATGCAGATTCTGAAAAAATACCCCAACCGCCGCATCTATGACACGGAAAACAGTTGCTATATCACCATCGCCGATGTGCGTCGCCTGGTGGTGGAACGCAAGCGTTTCCAGGTGATTGATTCAAAAACGGGCAAGGACCTGACCCGTCAGGTGCTGCTGCAGGTGATCGCCGAAATGGAGGCGGAAGGCCATGAGTCACTGCTCACCAACCGGGTTCTCGAAGAGTTGATCCGCTTTTATGGCGACCGCATGGTGGGAATGCTGGGCCCCTTTCTGGAGCGCCAGGTGGTGGGTTTTCTCGCCCAGCAGGACAGTTTGAGGGAACATTTGCGCATTCTTTCTGCGGGTAAGGGACCCTTGCCCGGGTTGCCATCCATGCCGCTTCCCGACAAGGTTGTGGAAACCCTTACCAGGCAATATCAACAACTGCTGAAGCCGTTCTCTGGTACAAAGAAGAAATCCTCGACAAAAAAAGCAGGAAAAACCCGACAGGACACACCATCCTCGCCTGACCACTGACCACTGACCACTGACCACTGACCACTGACCACTGACCACTGACCACTGTTAACCAGTGATGTGCTCGCGCAGATAGCGGAACAGCTTGCGGCTCGCCGCCGGGGGCTTGTGCTCACTGGCCTCGCGCTGGGCTTGGCGTATCAGCTGGCGCAACAGTTGGCGGTCGACATCGGGATAGTCGTTGAGCAATTCGCCAAGGGCGCTGTCGCCGTCTCGAATCAGTATTTCCCGCAGGCGTTCCAGGCGCTGGAAGTGTTGGTTCAGCTGCTGATCCTGAAGACCAAAGCGCGCCATGATGGCGCTGATTTGTTCAGTGTCTTCACGGCGCATCTGTTTGCCGATCAGTTGCAGCAGGCGACGCCGGGCCTCACGCTGGTTCAGGCGTTTGTAGAGTTTGATGGATTCGAGTATCTCGTCACTGAGAGGAATCTGCGCCAGCTGGCCATCAGGCAGCTCAATCAATTCCTGTCCCAGTTTCTGCAGGGCTGTCATTTCCCGCTTGAGGGCGGATTTGCTCGGCCCCTGCTCTCTGTCCAGCTCGTTGTCGTCTAATTCTTCTTCACGCATAAAACACCGTGGCCAGGCCAAGAAAGGAGAAAAAGCCCATCACGTCGGTGACGGTGGTGAGGGCCATGCTGCCCGCCAGGGCCGGGTCAATGCGGATTGCCTTGAGGATAACCGGCAGCAGGCAGCCCGCCACCGAGGCAGTAACAAGGTTGATGGCCATGGCAGCCGCAATGATCAGGCCGATGGTGTATTCACCAAACCACAGGGAGGCAATGGTCCCCATCACCAGTGCCCACAGCATGCCGTTGAGGCAACCCACCAGAAATTCCTTGTTGAACAGCCAGCGCAGGTTGTTGCGGCTGATCTGGCCCAGCGCAAGGCCGCGCACCACCACGGTGAGGGTCTGGTGACCGGCTACGCCACCCATGTTGGCGACAATGGGCATCAATACCGCCAGGGCAACCACCTTTTCGATGGTGTCGGAAAAGAGGTTTACCACCGAGGCCGCAATCAGGCAGGCGATCAGGTTGACACCCAGCCAGATGGCCCGTGCCGGTGCGGAACGACGCACGGGGCTGAAGGTTTCTTCTTCATCGCTGAGACCGGAAAGGCCAAGCAGTGAATGATCGGCATCCTCAAGAATCACGTCCACCACATCGTCGATGGTGATACGTCCCAGCAGTTTGCCGTTGCTGTCGATGACCGGGGCCGATACCCAGTCGTGCCGTTGGAAAAGCCGTGCAACATCAGAATCTGGCATGCTTGCGGGAATCGCTTCCACATCGGTGACCATCACTTCCCGCACGGTGATATTGGGGCTGCTGGTGAGCAGTTTGCTGATGGGCAGTGTGCCGAGGAACGTATCGTTGCGATTGACCACAAAGAGGTTGTCGGTGACCTGGGGAATCTCTTCGTGGCGACGCAGGTAGCGCAGCACCACATCCATGGTGAGGTCCGGGCGCACGGTGATGGTGTCCGTGTTCATCAGGCCGCCAGCGGTGTACTCGTCGTAATTCAGTACTTTCTCTACCCGCAAGCGGTCCTGCACGCTCATGGCTTGCAGTACTTCGGGGATCACCTTGTCCGGCAGTTGCTGGATAATGTCGGCGATATCGTCCGGGTCCATGCCCTCGAACATGGCCACCACTTCGGCGCTGTCCATGCCTTCGAGAAATTCCAGCTGCACCTGTTCGCTCAGTTCGCCGAGCACTTCCCCTTCGAATTCCTCTTCAAGCAGTTCCCACAGAATCCGGCGGGCGCGGGGTGGGGCTGATTCGATATGGTGGGCAATATCCGGCACCGCCATATTGTTGAGCATATGGGCGAGGCGATTGAGGTCCGCAGGATCGATAATCTGATCGATCCTGGCCAATAGGGACAGTTGGTCGGGTTTTGTTGCCACCGGAAATTCACCCTGAAGGCTGGGGTTTGCAAAGGTGGCTAGTGTATCGACAGGGAGGGGGAGGTGCTACTACTGATGCTTTCTACTGCTGTGTCCTACTGTTCTTCCCCGAAACGGTCGGCGATCAGGGTTGTCACCCTGTTACAAGCTTCGTCTTCATCACAGCCATTGAATTCAAAATTGAGGACAGTGCCCTGGCTGGCGGCAAGCAGCATCAATGACATGACGCTTTTTGCGTCTACCAGCTTGCCATTGGTCCCAGTGCGAATGGTGCAGGAAAAAGAACCTGCCGTGGCGGCGAGCTTGGCCGCTGCCCTGGCATGCAGGCCCAGCTTGTTGATTATGGTCAGTTGTGTCTCGATCATCGTAACTGAGTGTCCTGGGTTCTGGTTAGTGGTGGCTGTTGCGGGATGCTTCCTCTTCAAGCTCGCGGTGCTGCAGCTGGACACTGGAATACTGTGGCAGAAAATGGTCATGCAGGCGGCGGGCGATATAAGGGGAACGATGTTGTCCTCCTGTGCACCCTATGGCAATGGTGAGATAGCTGCGGTTGCTGGCGTTGAATTTCGGCAGCCAGCGGGTGAAAAAGCCGATCAGGTCGGCGAGCATGGCCGCCACCTCGGTCTGGGATTCAAGAAACTCGATCACCGGTGTGTCATTGCCGGTGAGACTGCGCAGTTCCGGTTTCCAGTAGGGATTGGGCAAGTTGCGCACATCGAAGACAAAATCCGCATCGAGTGGCACCCCGTGCTTGAAGCCAAAGGAGTGGAAGAGGATAGCCATATCGCCACTGGCACCAGGGACGATCTGCTTTTTGATTAGGTCCCGCAACTGATGCAAGGTCATGTTGCTGGTATCGATATGACGGTTGGCAATGGCGGCCAGGGGTTCGAGGATTTCCCGCTCCAGGGCCAGGGCCTGTTTCAAATCGATGTTGAGCGAGCTGAGGGGGTGTTTGCGCCGCGTTTCGCTGTAACGGCGAATCAGTGTCTGGGTGCGGGCATCGAGAAACACCACCTCGCACTGAATGCCCGAGCCGCGCAGCTGGTCGAGGATTTGCGCCACCTGTTCGAGGTTGCCGATAAGGTTGCGGGCATCAATACCCACGGCAATATGGGTAGGGGTCTGACCTGGCGCGTTGCCTACCTCGGTGAAGAGGGCAGGTAACAGGCCAGCGGGCAGGTTGTCGATACAGGTAAAACCCAGGTCTTCAAGGATGTGCAGGGCGGTGCTCTTGCCCGAACCTGAACGGCCACTGATAACAAAGAGGCGTGTAGGTCCGGCAGTGCCCATCAGGCCCCCGTGCCTGTCGCCAGGGCATAGAGGTCGCGGTTGTTGGCGGCACCGCGCAGTCGCTTGCGCACCTCTTCGCTTTGCATCAACTCGGCGATGGATGCCAGGGCCTGCAAGTGCTCGTCACTGTGCTCCTGGGGGACCATCAGGGCAAAAATCAGGTCCACCGGTTTGCTGTCGATGGCGTCAAAATCTACCTGGTCGGACAGCTTGAGCAATACCCCGGTGATCCTGTTGCAGCCCGGCACCCGGCAGTGGGGGACGGCGACACCGGAGCCAATCCCGGTGCTGCCCAGGCGCTCTCTTTCCAGAAGTTTTTGGTAAATGGCGTCAGCATCGGTGCCGGAAACATCCCCCGCGTCATTGAGATACATAGAGAGATTTTCCAGCACCCGTTTTTTGCTCACCCCGTCAATGTTGCAATAGGTGTGCTCGGGGGTAAGTAGGTCGGCGATTTTCATGGCTGTGGTTAGTGACCTCGTTGTTTTTCCTTGTGTTTGATCAGCTGGCGATCAAGTTTGTCCGCCAGCATGTCAATGGCGGCGTAGAGATCTTCATTCTGGCTGTCGGCAAAAAACTCACCACCACTGACATGCACTGTGGCTTCGGCCTTCTGGATCAGCTTGTCAACGGACAGGATAACGGTGGTGCTGGTGATGCGGTCGTAGTGTTTTTCAAGCCGGGCCAGTTTGGTAACCACATAGTCGCGGATTGAGTCGGTGATGTCGAGATGGTGACCACTGATATTGAGCTGCATATAACTCTCCTTCTTTTGGGCTTGGATTAGCAGGCGCCCTGTTTGAAGCGCTTGCGTTCACTGGAAGTGGGTATCCCCATGGCTTCCCGGTATTTGGCGACGGTGCGCCTTGCCACCTGGATGCCCTGCTCGTCGAAAAGATCAGCGATCTTGTTGTCGCTCAGGGGTTTTTCAGGTTTTTCTGCGGCAATCATTTTTTTCAGCATGGCGCGGATAGCGGTGGAGGAGCACTCGCCGCCGCCACTGGTGCCGACATGGCTGGAGAAAAAGTATTTCAACTCGAATACCCCCTGGGGGGTATCCATGTATTTCTGGGTTGTCACCCGGGAAATGGTCGATTCGTGCAGGCCGAGTTTGTCCGCCACATCCGCCAGCACCATGGGGCGCATAGCCTCCGGACCCTGCTCAAGAAAACCCCGCTGCATTTCGACAATACAGGCGGAAACCCGCAGCAGTGTTTCGTTGCGGCTTTCGAGGCTGCGCAGGAACCAGCGCGCCTCCTGCAGCTGGTTGCGCAGGAAGGTATTGTCGTCACTGTTGTCGGCGCGGCGCACCAGGTCGGCGTACTGCTGGTTGATACAGATCCGTGGGGCTATATCGCCGTTAAGGTTCACCTGCCAGGTGCCGTTGACCCTGACTACCCTGACGTCTGGCACTACATACTCCACATCGCTGTTGCCGATATGTTCGCCAGGGCGGGGCGACAGGGTCTGGATCAGGCGAATGGCATCGGTGAGTTGTTCGTTGTCGAAGCCGGTTTTACGGCGCAGTTGCGCCAGGTCCCGCTCCGCCACCAGTGCCAGGTGCTTTGTGACCAGCTCGATGGCCTGGGCAAGGTGAGGGGTATCAGGGGCAAACTGGCGCAGTTGTATAAGCAGGCAGTCCCGCAGGTCAGTGGCACCGACACCGGGGGGGTCAAATTGCTGGATGCGGTGCAGTACCGCCAGGACTTCATCGAATTCGACGCCGTTGTCGGCAAAAGACTGGTGGATGTCCTCAATGGGAACTTCCAGCAAACCGTTGTCATTGATGGAATCAATAATGGTGGTGGCGATCAGGTTGTCCAGAGGCGACATGGGGGTGAGGTTAAGCTGCCAGAGGAGGTGATCCTGGAGGGAGTCGGTGACGCTGTGGAAACTCTCAAAATCGCGATTTTCGCCGCTTTGAGACTGACTGGAACTGCTGGCGGTGGGGTAAATATCGTCCCATTTGGCATCTACCGGCAACTCTTCAGGGATCGCAGCGTTCTCCCAGTCATCGCGGGACATCTGGCTGTCATCGCCCCCGGATTGTTCGCTGCTGTCGGTATCGGAACTTTCAGCGGTTTCGAATTCCTCGGTCAGTTCAAGCAGCGGGTTGGAGTAAAGAGCCTGTTGGATTTCGAGCTGTAGATCCAGTGATGAAAGCTGTAACAACTTGATCGCCTGCTGCAGCTGAGGGGTCATCGTCAGCTGCTGGCCGATTTTTAACTGCAGGGATTGTCTCATTCAGCTACTACGTGGGTGTATGGAACGGGTCTTAATGAGTGTAGCCCTGCCAGCGCATTCAGGCAATCCGCTTAGCAAAAAATGTGCCGCCTCCCCGTCGGCCCTTCATGGCGTAACGGCTGGCAGCCTGTGCCTCTCACAAAGAGAAGTGTTCCCCGAGATAAATCTCCCGCACCTTGGCATCGGACAGAATCTCCTGGGCGCTGCCTTCAGCGATCACGCGACCTTCGCCGACAATATAGGCGCGCTCGCAGATATCGAGAGTTTCCCGCACATTGTGGTCTGTGATCAGCACGCCGATACCTTTGTCCCGCAGGTGGCGGACAATCATCTTGATATCGTTGACGGAGATGGGGTCCACCCCGGCGAAGGGTTCATCGAGCAGGATAAAAGCCGGTTCCGTGGCCAGTGCCCGGGCGATTTCCACCCTGCGCCGTTCGCCCCCGGAGAGGCTCATGCCAAGGGATTTGCGGATATGGGAAATATGAAATTCATGCAACAGTGCTTCCAGGCACTCCTGGCGCTGAGCCGGTGACATATCCTTGCGGGTTTGCAAAATCGCCAGGATATTGTCCTCGACACTCAGCTTTCTGAACACCGAGGCCTCCTGGGGCAGATAGCCAATCCCCTGGCGGGCGCGGCCATGCATGGGCAGGTGGGTGACTTCGCGATCATCGATAAAGATGCGACCGTGGTCCTGACGCACCAGGCCTACAATCATATAGAAACAGGTGGTTTTGCCGGCCCCGTTGGGGCCCAGCAGGCCGACTATCTGGCCACTATTCACATGGAGGGATACGTCGGCTATCACTTGGCGTTTTTTGTAGCTTTTTGCGAGGTGTTCAACCCTGAGCAGCGTCATTCAACGGCTTCCTTCTGTTGGCTGGGGGGGATGACCATGCGGATACGCTGGTCCCCAGTGCTGTCGCCACGGGCCCTGATCACTTCTTCCTTCAGATCGTAATCAATACGCTCCCCGGTCAGGGTTGTGCCGGCCTGCTCAAGGCTGGCGTTGGCGATCAGGTTGATGACATCCCGGTCGAGGTGATACTCAATGGTGTTGGCCCTGGCGGTGATGGGTTTGTCTCCGGGTTTGGGTTGCTGTTCATAGTGGGCGGGTTTGCCGATACAGATGATCTTGCTCACCTGGTTGCCGCTGGTATGCACACTGACACGGTCAGCGCGGATCAGCATGGAGCCCTGGCGAATGGTGACATCCCCTTCGTAGACTGTGAGGCCCTTTTTTTCTTCGCGAATCGCCGAGCGCGACTCGATTTCGATAGCCTGGTGACGATCTGATGGCAATGCCTGGGCGCCAGTAGCGCCCAGTGCCACTATGGCCAGCAGCAAGAAAGTGGAGAATATTCGACTATCGCCCATAGTGACTGCCCCGTACCTGGGAAAGAAGTTGGTAGGTTTCGGTGGTGAAGTTGGCTCTCATGCCAACCCCGCTGGTGTTGCCGCCGGGGTATTTGAATGTCACCTTTTGCTCTGTTTCTGCAGTATTGTCCCCGGGAATAAACACCAGTTCATCAGTGGTGAGTTCATTCTTGCCGGTACCTGACAGCTGCCAGGCATGGACGTCGCCGCTCAGGGTAACACGTTGACCGCCCTCGCTGGTGTGGGCTTCCCGCGCCTGCAGATGCCAGGGGGGAGATGTCTCGGGTTGCCGGGCGCGGGACACCAGTGTAGGGCGCTCCAGTTCAAAACGGTCCTCACTGTTGTAATACAAGCCGGTCTGGGCCTCCAGGGTGTAGGTTTCGAGACCTTCCTCACTGAATTTTGACGTAACGGTGTTGCGCATATAACTGTCAGCCAGGGGCAAGGTTTCGACGCGGGTGCGGGTCTTGCCGAAGAAAAATTCCGGAGGTGATTCCCAGAACACCACAAAGACTGCGGCGAAGGCAATCAACAGGGACAGCAGGACAAGGTTTTTCATTTACTGATAACCCCTCAGGTAAGGCTCGAGGGCGGTGTCCAGCTTTCCCTGGGCGCCGAGAAGAAATTCTGCCGCTTCCCGCACTGCCCCTTCGCCACCACAGCGAGCTGACTGCCAGTGGGCGCGACGGGCGACGGTGCTGCTGCAGTTGGCGACGGTCATGGCAAGGCCAACCCGTGCCATGACCCCAAGATCGGGAAGATCGTCACCCATAAAAGCAATCTGCTCCAGGGGAACGGGGTACACTTGCAGCAGTTCGTCGAGGGCGCAGGATTTATCCTCGCGCCCCTGGATTATCAGCTCAATGCCCAGTTCCCTGGCCCGTCGCGCCAGCAGCGCCGAGGTGCGACCAGTGATAATGCCCACGGCGATACCCTGGCGTTGCAGCAGCTTGATGCCGAGGCCATCCTGAATATGGAAGGCTTTGAGTTCCTCACCGTTGTTGCCGAAGTAGAGACGGCCATCGGTGAGCACCCCATCGACATCAAGGAGCAGCAGGCGAATCTGGCGGGCGGCGGCTTCAGGGTTCAATCGCTATTCCTCAAATCAAATAATGCCAGCGCGAAGAATGTCGTGCATATGGATAACCCCCACAGGATGGCGTGACCCGTCCGCCACCACCAGCGCAGTGATCTTGCGTGTTTCCATGATGCGCAGGGCTTCAGCGGCGAGAATGTCGGCACTGATGGTCTTGCAGTTGCGGGTCATGACCTCGCCAATGGTGACGGTGTTGATATCGATGCCATGGTCAACGGCACGGCGCAGGTCGCCATCGGTAAACACCCCCAGCAGCTCATCCTGTGCCGAGACCACTGTGGTCATACCGAAACCTTTTTCAGTCATTTCCAGCAGGGTGTGGCGCAACAGGGATGTTTCCTCTACCCGAGGCACCTGGTCGCCGCTGTGCATGATGTCCTCGACCCGCAGCAACAGCTTGCGACCAAGGGCGCCACCGGGGTGGGAGAGGGCAAAATCATCGGCGGTAAAGCCACGCGCTTCCAACAGGGCAATGGCCAGGGCGTCCCCCATTACCAGGGTGACCGTGGTGCTGGTGGTGGGGGCCAAATCCAGGGGGCAGGCTTCCTTGCTGACACTGATATCGAGCAGGGCGTCTGCAAAGCGGGCGAGGGGCGAGGCCGGGTTGCCGGTCATGCTGATCAGGGGAATGCCCAGCCGTTTGATCAGGGGCAGCAGGGTGACCACTTCAGCGGTGGAGCCAGAGCTGGAAATGGCAATAACGACATCCCCCGCAGTAATCATGCCCAGATCACCGTGACTTGCTTCCCCCGGGTGGACAAAAAAAGCTGGCGAGCCGGTGCTGGCTAGGGTGGCGGCAATCTTGCGGCCCACATGGCCGGATTTGCCCATGCCGGTGACGATGGTTCTGCCCCGGCAGGCAAGGATCAGCTCGCAGGCCCTGGCAAAATCATTGCCTATACGGGCTGCAAGGCTGTGAACCGCATCGGCTTCAAGCTGCACTGTGCGTTTTGCCGAATTGATAAAATTGGCGTCGGTCATGGTGAATTCCGGGATAAGGTCGAGATTATAACCCCGCAGGTTCCCCAGGGAACCCTCAATCAGTGGGGTGTTGCTCAGCGGCTGGGGATCAACAGCGCAAAATACAGCAAATACAAGCCAAGCAGTACAGCCCCGGTGGCCCGCGACAGGGCGTGACGGGGGAGGTTGCTGCGCCGCTGGGCCCAGGCAACAGCCATAAAAAGCAGGGTGGTTAGAGCGGCGAGGGCGAGAAAATCCCGGGAAAACACCTCGCGGCCAAGATCCAGTGGTTGGATAAGTCCGGCAATGGGAAGTACCGCCATTAGATTGAACAGGTTGGAGCCAAAAATGTTGCCGATGGCAATGTCGTGGTGCCCTCTCAATGCGCTCACCAGGGAGGCTGCCAGTTCCGGCAGGCTGGTGCCAATGGCGACAATGGTGAGGCCAATCACCAGTTCGCTGACGCCAAAGGTTCGCGCGGTGGTGGTGGCGCCCCACACCAGTGCTTCGGCACTTGCCAGCAGCACAGCCAGGCCGGTTGCCAGCCACAACAGGGCTGTAAGCATGGGCATTGAGGGTATTTCCTGCCCCACCTCAAGTTGTTCAGGGTCTGGCTGGGCAGTCCTGAGGCGTATCAACAGGCACAACAACAACGGCAGGGCCAGCAGCAGTGGCAGGCTTTCCCCGCGTCCCAGCTGGCCGTCGTACAGGCAAAGTCCGGCCCAGGCAGTGACCAGCAACAGCAGGGGGCCTTCCTGGGTGAGCAGATGCCGCTGGGTGGGCAGGGGCGCGATCAATGCGGTAATGCCCAGCACCAGGCCGATATTGGCCAGATTGGATCCAAGGGCATTGCCCACCGCCAGGCCGCCGGCGGATTTCAGCGCAGAATTGATGGAAACAATGATTTCTGGTGCTGATGTGCCAATGGATACGATGGTCAAGCCGATAATCAGTGGCGGGATGCCCAGGTTGCGGGCAGCACCGGCACTGCCGGTGACAAAGCGGTCTGCTCCCCATACCAGGCCTGCAAGGCCGATAATGATGGCTGTGACCGGGAGAAACATTGCTTCCATGGTAGACCTTGCTGTTTCAGGCGTTGCAGGTGTTTCTTGCAGAGGGCCGGGAATGGTATAGTGCGCGGCCCCGCATGTCAGCACTTTTCCCCGGCCCCGTCACAGGGCACTAGCTGGGGCGGTTGTTGTCCTAGATGCGAAGATTTCCTGGAGATAATCGCAATGAATATGAAATTGCCCGTAGTGATTGCAGCCCTGTTAGCCGCGACCCTGACCTTTTCGACCCTTGCCTCAGCAAGCGCTGAACCCGCCATGTCGCCCCACCAGCTGGTGGAGGATGTGACGGGCAAGCTGCTGGGTGACATTGCCCGCTACCGGGAAGCCGTCAACAAGGCACCAAGTGAAGCTCAAAAAACGGCATTGATGAATGAGTTTTTTGCCAGCCTCCAGACTACCCTTGAGCCCGCCATAGACTTCAACTGGATTGCCCTCAACGTCATGGGCAAGCACCGCAATGATGCCACTCCTGAACAGGTGGAACGCTTTACCAAAGCATTTACCCAGGGCCTGGTGGAGACCTATGGGCGCGGACTGCTGTCTTACAGCAACCAGAAAATTGTGGTCATCCCCTCCACTGAGGATGTTGGCGACAAACGCCGTGTGACTGTGCGCCAGGAGATCCAGGGCGCCGATGCCAAATACCCCCTGTTGTACAGCATGGGTCTCAACCGCAGGGGCGAGTGGAAAGTGGTGAATGTCATTATCAACGGTATCAATCTGGGTACCACGTTCCGCAACCAGTTCGCCCAGGCCTATAGCCAGAGCGGTGGCGATCTGGACAAGGTGATTTCAAACTGGGCCACGCAAGTCCCACAAGGCTGAAAATTGACAAGGTTGTGAACCATGAATCCTGACGACATCAAGTCCCTGCTCGCCACTGCCTTGCCGGATTGTGACATCCAGGTGGAGGGCGACGGCAGGCATTTTAATCTGGTGCTGGTCGACAAGGTGTTTGAAGGTCTGCGCACCATCAAGCGCCAGCAGCTGGTGTATGGCATTCTCAACGAGCACATCGCCAACGGCAGTCTTCATGCTGTCAATATGCTCACGTTTACCCCCGCTGAATGGGTCGAGCGCAGCCAGGTTTGATTGCGCACGGTTTTTCATCCGCAAGCGTTTTGACTCAACCAATACCAGCCAGCTCAGACAGGTCCCGTCATGGATAAATTGCTGATCCGGGGTGGAACCCCATTGCGGGGCGAAATCCGCATCTCCGGCGCCAAAAACTCGGCACTGCCCATCCTCGCGGCCACCCTGCTGACGGACAAGCTGGTGACGCTCTCCAATATCCCCCATTTGCACGACATCACCACCATGATCGAGCTGCTGGGTTGTCTGGGGGTGGGAGTAGTGCTGGATGAGAGAATGCGCATCGAGGTGGACGCCGGTACCATCACCAGTCTGGTGGCGCCCTACGACCTGGTGAAAACCATGCGCGCCTCGATCCTGGTGCTCGGCCCGATGCTGACCCGCTTCGGTGAAGCCCATGTGTCGTTTCCCGGTGGCTGTGCCATTGGCAGCCGTCCTGTAGACCTGCATTTGCGCGGTCTTGAAATGATGGGGGCCACCATTGAAATTGATGAGGGCTATATTCGCGCCAAGGCACCTGATGGTGGCCTGCGGGGTGCCCATATGTTTCTCGACACAGTGACTGTTGGCGGCACGGAAAACCTGATGATGGCCGCCGTGTTGGCCAGCGGCACCACGGTGATCGAGAATGCCGCCCGTGAGCCGGAGATTGTTGATCTTGCCAACTTCGTCAACACCCTTGGTGCGCAGGTTGAGGGTGCGGGCAGCGACACCCTGACCATCCATGGTGTGCCTTCCCTGCACGGCGGACATTTCAAGGTGATGTCCGACCGCATCGAGACAGGCACCTATCTGGCAGCTGCGGCCGCCACCCGTGGCAAGGTCAAGCTCAAGGATACCGATCCGCACACACTGGAAGCGGTGCTGCTCAAGCTGCAGGAAACCGGCGCCCATATCAGCACTGGCCGTGACTGGATTTCCCTCGACATGCGCGGCAACAGGCCGCGGGCGGTGAGTTTGCGCACCGCGCCCTACCCGGCATTTCCCACCGATATGCAGTCCCAGCTCACTGCCGTCAATGCGGTGGCGGAAGGCACAGGCACAGTGACCGAGACCATATTCGAAAACCGCCTGATCCAGATCCACGAGCTCAACCGTATGGGCGCAAAAATTGTGCTGGAAGGCAATACCGCTATTATCACCGGGGTTGACGTGCTCAAAGGTGCGCCGGTTATGGCCTCGGATCTGCGCGCCTCCGCCAGTCTGGTGATTGCGGGTCTGGTGGCCCAGGGGGAAACTCTCGTCGACCGGATCTACCATATCGATCGGGGCTATGAATGTATTGAAGAAAAGCTCCAGCAACTGGGGGCCGATATCCGGCGTATAGCCTAATGAGCGTTCAATCTGTCACTGCCATTACCATTGCTCTCACCAAGGGCCGTATCCTCAAGGAAACCCTGCCGCTGCTGGCACGGGCGGGCATTGCGCCCCTGGAAGATATGGAGGCCAGCCGCAAGCTGGTGTTTCCCACCAGTAAGGCGGGCGTGCGCCTGCTGATCCTGCGCGGTTCCGATGTGCCCACTTACGTCCAGTATGGTGCCGCCGATATCGGTGTGTCGGGCAAGGACACCTTGCTGGAACACGGCGGTGAGGGGTTTTACGAACCACTGGATCTGGGCATTGCCCGGTGCCGCCTGATGACCGCCGCAGCGGTGGGCATGGCGCCCCGCAGCGGCCGCATTCGCGTTGCCACAAAATATGTCAATGTGGCGCGGCGCTACTACGCTGAACAGGGCCGCCAGGCGGATATCATCAAGCTCTACGGCGCCATGGAGCTGGCGCCGATCATGGCCCTGGCGGATGAGATCGTGGATATCGTCGATACCGGCAATACCCTTAAGGCCAATGGCCTTGAGGCGCGGGAAACCATCGCCACCATCAGCTCGCGGCTGATCGTCAATCGTGTCGCCATGAAAACCAAACACAGCACAATCCAGCCCCTGCTGGACCAGCTGGCGACTGCGGTCGCCACATAATCCCGGGAGTTCTTCGTGGTTACCACTACCCCATTTTCAATTGCCAGGCTTTCCACAGCACAGCCTGATTTCACTGTCCGCCTGGATGCCCTGCTGGCGTGGGATGGGGTATCCAATGCCGATGTGAGCACCACTGTGGCGGGTATTCTTGCTGATGTGCGCATGCGCGGTGATACGGCTCTGGTGGAGTACACCAACCGTTTTGACCGCCGTCAGCTGGTATCAGCCGCTGAACTGGAAATCGGTCAGGATGCCCTGCATCAGGCCTTGGCGAGCATTGATCCCATCGCCCGCGCTGCCCTCGAAGCGGCGGCCCAGCGTGTGCGCCAGTACCACGAACACCAGAAGCAACCCTCCTGGGATTATGTGGAAGCTGACGGCACCCGCCTCGGACAGAAGATTACCCCCCTCGATCGGGTCGGTGTCTATGTGCCCGGCGGCAAGGCCAGCTACCCATCCTCGGTGTTGATGAATACCCTGCCCGCCAAGGTGGCGGGGGTGGGGGAAATCATCATGGTGGTGCCCGCTCCCGACGGTGAACTCAACCCCCTGGTGCTGGCCGCCGCCGCCATTACCGGTGTGGATCGTGTCTTTACCCTGGGCGGCGCCCAGGCGGTGGCGGCGCTGGCCTACGGCACCCAAACCATTCCCGCTGTGGACAAGATCGTGGGTCCGGGCAATATCTACGTGGCCACCGCCAAGCGCGCCGTCTTTGGCCAGGTGGGGCTGGATATGGTGGCTGGACCTTCAGAAATTCTGGTGGTGTGCGACGGACTCACAGACCCCGACTGGATCGCCATGGACCTGTTCTCCCAGGCTGAGCACGATGAGGACGCCCAGTCGATCCTGCTCAGCCCTGATGCGGCGTTTCTCGACCGGGTGCAGGCCAGTATTGATCGCCTCTTGCCGGACATGGAGCGCCGGGAAATTATCGCCAGCTCCCTGGGGCGACGCGGCGCGCTGGTGCTGGTGGAAGATATGGATGAGGCGGTGCGGCTGGTCAATCGCATCGCCCCCGAGCATCTGGAGCTGTCGGTGGCCGATCCCGATGCGCTGCTGCCCGCCATCCGTCATGCCGGGGCCATTTTTATGGGCCGCTACACCGCCGAGGCGATTGGTGATTACTGCGCCGGACCCAATCATGTACTGCCCACCTCGGCTACTGCGCGGTTTTCGTCGCCCCTGGGGGTGTACGATTTCCAAAAACGCTCATCGATTATCCACTGCTCGCCCCAAGGCGCAGATACACTTGGGCGCATTGCTGCCACGTTGGCGGAGGGGGAATCACTGAGCGCCCATGCCCGCTCGGCCCGCTATCGCATCAATGATGAGGCGCTGTGATGTCTGATCACTTGTCTAAGAAGTACTGGAGTGAACTGGTGCGGGGGCTGGACCCCTATGTGCCCGGTGAACAGCCGAAAATCGACAATCTGGTAAAGCTCAACACCAACGAAAATCCCTATGGCCCTTCGCCCCAAGTCCTGGCAGCCATCGGTGCCGCCACCGGGGACAATCTCCGACTTTATCCACCGCCGGACGCGGATCTGCTCAAGGAAGCCATCGCCCGCTACCACGGACTTGGCAAAGGCCAGGTGTTTGTCGGCAACGGCTCCGATGAGGTGCTGGCCCATGTTTTCCAGGCGTTCTTTTCCGGACGTGACGATATTCTCTTCCCTGATATCACCTACAGCTTTTACCCGGTGTATTGCGGGTTGTATGGCATTGGCTACAAGACCATTCCCTTGGCCGAAGATTTTACCCTGGCAGTGGCGGATTACCGGCGCGCAAACGGTGGGGTGATATTCCCCAATCCCAATGCCCCCACAGGCATCGGCCTGCCACTGGCGGATATAGAAAGCCTCCTGGCGGCCAATACCGGATCTGTAGTGGTGGTGGACGAAGCCTATGTGGATTTTGGCGCAGAATCCGCGGTTTCCCTGGTAAACCTATATCCCAACCTGCTGGTGGTGCAGACGTTGTCCAAGTCGCGCTCACTGGCAGGGCTGAGGGTAGGTTTCGCGCTGGGTAGCGCAGGGCTGATCGAAGCCCTGGAGCGCATCAAAAACAGTTTCAATTCCTATCCGTTGGATCAGCTGGCCATTGCCGGTGCCGCTGCGTCGTTTGAGGATGAAGCCTATTTTCAGCAAACCCGCACCAGGGTGATAAACAGCCGTGATCAACTGGAAGAAGCATTGACGCAGCGGGGCTTTACCGTACTGCCCTCCCTGGCCAATTTTGTGTTCGTCCGCCATCCGGCGTTTGCCGGTGCTGATCTTGCGACGCGACTGCGGGAGAAAAGTATTGTGGTGCGTCACTTCAACAAACCGCGTATCGATGCTTTTTTGCGGATTACTGTGGGTACTGAAGAGCAGCAAGAGCGTTTGATTGAGGCTCTGGATGACATCCTGGAGCCGTAAGGGCAGGAGCTGCTGTGCTGATTGTTCGAGTCAAAATAGACTGCGGCTAGCAATAAGACCTTTAGCGTTTCAGTTAGAAGCGGGCCGTGTTCCCGCCACAGTGGTCAGGGAAATTTTCTCGCCGTTTCTCATCACATCCACATGGATGGGATCGCCGGGCATCAGGTCGGCAACAATATTGGTTCCCTGGCGACCGTCCCCCACCAGCTGGTTGTTCATATGGGTAATGATGTCCCCGGGCAGCAGGCCGGCCAGATGGGCCGGGCCGTTGAGGTGAATGTCCGTAATCATCAGACCGCGGGGAGGGTTGAGGCCCATTTTAGCCGCTACGGTGGGAGACAGTTGCTGGGCCTGCACCCCCAGCCAGCCGCGAATAACGGCGCCGTGGTTGACGATATCGTCCTTTACCCGTATCGCTGTATCCGCTGGAATGGCAAAGCCGATCCCCACTGAACTGTTTTCGTTGAGAATGGCGGAGTTGATACCCAGCAGATTGCCGTAGGCATCGATCAGCGCGCCGCCGGAATTGCCCGGGTTGATGGCGGCGTCAGTCTGCAGGAAATTTTCAAAGGTGTTGAGGCCAAGCCCGCGTCCGGTGGCGCTCAGAATCCCCTGGGACACAGACTGCCCCACCCCGAAGGGGTTGCCAATGGCCAGAACCACATCCCCCACAAGAGCATCGTGGGGGTCGCCGATGGCGATGGGTATCAGGTCTGGCAGGTCGATCTTCAATACCGCCAGATCCGTATCGGGATCGGTGCCGACAACGGTGGCCTGTGCCTCCCGGCCGTCAAACAACAGGATCACTATCTGGTCCGCATCGGCCACCACATGATTGTTGGTGAGTATGTAGCCGTTGGCATCGACAATAACCCCTGAACCAAGAGAAGAGGCCATGCGCTGTTGCTGGGGGAAATTTCCGCTGTTGAAAAAGCGGCGGAAAAACGGGTCATTGAGCAGTGGGTGGCGAGGACGGCTGACGGTTTTGGTGGTGTAGATATTGATTACTGAAGGGGCCGCCCTTGCCACCGCACTGGAATAGGACGCGGGACCCTCAAAGCTTCTGTCAGCCACCTCTTGATGGGGAACATTCAACGTCAGGTGGGTGGTGGCGGGTTTTTCAAGCAGGGACGGAAAAAGCACAAGAATAAGTGCTGCAGCCAGCAGCCCGCTTAGCAGTGGCCAGCTGAAGTTGCGTACAATTTTCGCTATTGGCACGGGTTCGCTGCCTTCCCAAAAGGTGATGGTCGGGGTTCAACCCACTCTGTAGGTGGGGTCATCATGCTCGGCATCCGTGCTGTAATCACCATCGTCGCGGGTTATTCCCTGGCTATAAAGGCGGGATGGCGAGTTGGCATCGCTATTATCGTGGAGACCGTAATTTTCACTCAGCACGCCGCCCGGAACACTGGGGGCGTAGTCTCTGGGTGGTTCTGCTGTGGATGAGGATAATGTGCGCGGCCCGTAGCCTGTGCCCAGCTGCGGATTGGTGGCGTCCATAACCTGGCGACTGACGTCAGGGGTGGTGAGACGCATGGCCCCGGCGGTGAGATTTTCCCCCAGGGCGCGGTAGCTCTGGGTGAGTTCCCGCAGCAGTTCCGATGATTTGATAAAGTGTTCTGTGACGTCCTGTTGGTAGATTTTGTATTCATCTTCAGTGCGGCGCAGCTGCTCTTCGAGTTCCCGCTGCTTTTTCAGCTGGGGGGAGAGGGTGCGTGTCAGCAAGGCACCTGCAGCCAAGCCTACCAGCAGGCAGACGGCGCCAATCAGCAGGGTTGTGGAGTCCACATTGATATCCTTCATTTACGGGGGCGATGTCCGGGATCTGTTACTACTGCAGGAAGTATACGTGATGTTGGCGCAGTTTATACCTTTCAGGTTGTTGATTCGGGACTTGAGTCATTACACTGTGCGGCACTCGTAGCAAAAAGGTCGTGATTTGTGCCCCCATTCAACACTGAGCAGTGCCGGGTGCCCGGCCCTGCAGGTGAACTGGAAACCGTATTGCGTTTTGATGAAGCGTCGGGTGCGCCATGCGAGTATGTCGCCATCGTCTGCCACCCCCACCCCCTGCACGGTGGCACCATGGACAACAAAGTTGTCACTACCCTGGTGAGAGCCTATGGGGAATTGGGCATCCCGGTGGCCCGCTTCAATTTTCGCGGTGCCGGGCAAAGTCAGGGCGTTCACGATGGCGGTGTCGGCGAAGTGGCGGATCTCGCCGCTGTGGCAGTCTGGCTGAAAGGGCGTTATCCCGGTTCCAGATTGCTGCTGGCGGGGTTTTCATTCGGTGCGGGGGTGGCGGGTAATGGCGCACAGCAGCTGGATGATGTGGCCCATCTGGTGTTGGTGGCACCGCCGGTGGGGCGCTACGGTTTTACCGGGACAAGCCGGTTTCCCTGTCCGTGGATGCTGGTGATGGGAGATCGGGACGAGCTGGTGGACCCCGGCGGGGTGTATACCTGGGCACAGGGCATGTCTCCATCCCCCGTTGTTTTGTCGTTCCCTGAAGCGAGCCATTTTTTTCATGGCCATCTGGTTGAATTGCGCCTGCAGCTGGTGGAAATACTCAACGAGCAGTTGCAGCTGGGGTAAGGGTTCATTACAGTCTGCGCCGGTTGCGCACGTTCTTCTTCAACAGCTTCTTCAGAGTGCCATTCACGAAGTATGTCCACACCACTAGAACGTTATCAGCGGGATCTTGGCAGCGAAGGTTTTGTCAGGGATCCTGCCCAGGCCAATGCTGTCCGGCATTTGCAACAGCTCCATGATGATTTGTTGGCTGTGGACAGTAATTCCCAAGGCTTTCTGGCGCGGTTGTTTGGGGGCAAAAAAAAGCCTGTCAAGCCAATAACAGGGCTCTATTTTTGGGGCGGCGTCGGGCGCGGTAAAACTTATCTCATGGATAATTTTTACGAAAGCCTGCCTATTAAAAAGAAAATGCGAGTCCACTTTCACCGTTTCATGCGGCGAGTGCATCAAGATCTCAAAACCCTTGTCGGTGAAAAAAACCCCCTGGAAAAAGTTGCCGACCGGATTGCGGGAGAGGCGAAGGTAATCTGTTTCGATGAATTTTTTGTTTCTGATATTACCGATGCAATGATTCTCGGCACGCTTTTTGAATATCTTTTTCATCGCGGGGTGACCCTTGTGGCGACATCCAATATTGAGCCGGACGGACTTTACAGGGATGGCCTGCAGCGCCAGCGCTTTCTGCCAGCCATCGGGTTGCTCAAAAAGCACTGCAAGGTGATCAACGTGGACGGCGGTGTCGACTACCGCTTGCGGGCTCTGGAACAGGCGGAGATCTACCACAGCCCCCTCGATGCTGAAGCCGAACTGGCGCTGGATGCGGCCTTTCACAGTCTGGTGCCTGCGGTTGAAGAAAAACGCAGTGGCATTAATATTCAGGTTGAAGGTCGCAGTATTCCCTGTCGTTTTGTCGGCGAGGACGTGGTGTGGTTCGACTTTCAGGCTCTTTGTAACGGGCCTCGCAGTCAGAATGACTATATTGAGATTGCTCGCGAGTTCCATGCGGTGTTGGTCAGCAATGTGCCGGTGATGACCGCAGCCATGGAAGACCAGGCCCGGCGTTTCATCAATCTGGTTGATGAGTTCTACGACCGCAGTGTCAAGTTGATTGTCTCCGCGGAGGCAGATCTTGAATCCATCTACGCTGGCACCCGGTTGGTGTTTGAGTTCAAGCGTACCCGCAGTCGCCTGCTGGAGATGCAATCCAGAGAATATCTGGCCCGCGCCCACCGACCCTGAATGAGACCTGTGTCCTTCCCGGCCAGGTCTTATGGAGAAAAACAAAAATGCCACTTGAAATGCCGCTTCCCGGTGGGTAGAATTCGCCCTCTTTTTTGAACCCCCCTGACATCAGGCTGGATAAGATGAAAACATTTAGTGCAAAGCCCGAAACCGTAAAGCGCGACTGGTTCGTGGTGGATGCCGCAGACAAGGTTCTGGGTCGGCTTGCTGCTGATATCGCCAGCAAGCTGCGCGGCAAACACAAGCCGGAATTCACCCCCCATGTGGATACCGGTGACTACATTGTGGTTGTTAACGTTGAAAAAATTCGCGTCACTGGCAACAAGGCCAAGGACAAGCTCTACCATCGCCACACCGGCTACCCCGGTGGAATCAAGACCCTCAGCTTTGAAAAGCTGATGGACAAGGCTCCCGAGCGTGCCCTGGAGACAGCGGTTAAAGGTATGCTTCCCAGAGGTCCCCTGGGACGCGCCATGTTCAGGAAGCTCAAGATCTATGCTGGTGATCAGCACCCCCACGCTGCCCAGCAGCCCCAAGAAATGAATATCTGACGGATAGCAGACCATGGCAGACACCCAATATTACGGAACAGGTCGTCGCAAAACGTCCTCAGCCCGTGTTTTTCTGAAAAGCGGCAATGGCACCATCACCATCAATGACCGCACCATCGAAAATTATTTCGGTCGAGAAGTGGCCCGTATGATTGTGCGCCAGCCCCTCGAGCTTACTGACAGTAGCGCCAAGTTTGATGCCAATATCACTGTCACCGGAGGTGGCAGCTTCGGCCAGGCCGGTGCGATCCGACATGGCATTGCCCGCGCACTACTGCAATATGACGAGAATCTGCGTGCATCCCTGCGTCGGGCCGGATTCCTGACCCGCGATGCCCGTGAGGTGGAGCGCAAGAAAGTCGGTCTGCGCAAGGCCCGCAAACGTCCCCAGTACTCCAAGCGTTAAGCCCGCAGTTTCTGGTTGCACAAACAGACGCCCAGTCGAAAAACTGGGCGTTTTTGTTTTTGGAATCAGATGGTTACAAATGCGGATTGAATTGAAAGCTTGTAAAGAGCGGTGCTTTTAATTACCATTGCACGCCATTTTACCCATGCCACAACAAGATTCTTTGCTGCATTAACGGAGAACTTCATGAGCAATGACGGAGTCAATCAAGGGCGCCGCCGTTTCCTGACGGGGGCCACCTGCGTAGTGGGTGCCGCAGGGGTGGTGGGTGCTGCAGTGCCGTTTGTCGGTTCCTGGCATCCGAGCGCAAAGGCGAAAGCAGCCGGGGCTCCGGTCAAGGCCAATATCAGTAAAATTGAACCCGGCCAGATGATCACCGTCGAGTGGCGCGGCAAGCCGGTCTACGTTCTGCGTCGCACTGAGGCCGCTCTCGAGTCGCTGGCAAAAATTGCCGACAAGGTGCGCGATCCCAATTCCGAAGAATCCCACCAGCCAGCCTATGTGGATCCCGTCAACCGGGCTATCAAGGCCGAGTTCCTGGTGATGGTGGGTCTTTGTACGCACCTTGGCTGTGCCCCCATGTTTCGTCCTGAGGTGGGAGTCGATCCTGCCAGTGGCAATGCGGATGTAGAATGGCTGGGTGGTTTTTTCTGTCCCTGTCACGGCTCCAAGTTTGATCTTGCCGGACGGGTCTATCAGGGTGTTCCCGCTCCCACCAACCTGGAAGTTCCTCCCTATTCCTACGAGAGCGATAGTGTAATTGTGATTGGTATCGATCAGGAGGGCGCGTGATGAGCGGTTTGGCAGGCATCTGGAAATGGGTTGACAAGCGGCTGCCGGTTCAGCGCGCCTGGGACACCCACATGGGCAAATACTATGCCCCCAAAAACTTTAACTTCTGGTACTTTTTCGGTGTGCTGTCCCTGCTGGTACTGGTTATCCAGCTGGTATCGGGCATCTGGTTGCTGATGAGCTACAACCCGACAGCGGAAGGCGCTTTTGCCTCTGTCGAGTACATCATGCGGGATGTGGACTATGGCTGGATTCTCCGCTACATCCACTCCACCGGCGCCTCAGCTTTCTTTGTTGTGGTTTATCTGCATATGTTCCGCGGCTTGATCTATGGTTCCTACAAGGCGCCCCGTGAGCTGGTGTGGATTTTCGGCATGGCCATTTACCTGGCCCTGATGGCGGAAGCCTTTATGGGCTATGTGCTGCCCTGGGGTCAGATGTCCTACTGGGGTGCTCAGGTGATTATCTCCCTGTTCGGTGCCATTCCCTATGTGGGGGAAGACATTGTCCAGTGGGTGCGCGGCGACTACCTGATTTCAGGTATTACCCTCAACCGCTTTATGTCCCTCCACGTGGTGGCTCTGCCCATCGTGCTGCTGGCCCTGGTGGTGCTCCATATTCTGGCCCTCCACGAAGTGGGTTCCAATAACCCCGATGGCGTGGATATCAAGAAGAACAAGGACGAAAATGGCGTGCCCCGGGATGGCATCCCCTTCCACCCCTACTACACGGTGCACGATCTGGTGCCGGTGGTGGTATTCCTGATGGTGTTCTGCTTCATCCTGTTCTTTATGCCGGAGATGGGCGGGTTTTTCCTTGAGAAAGCCAATTTCGAAATCGCCAACCCCCTGAAAACACCGGATCATATTGCCCCGGTGTGGTATTTCACTCCTTACTATTCCATGTTGCGCGCTGTGCCGGACAAGTTCCTCGGCTTCGTCACCATGGCGGCGGCCATCGCCATCCTGTTTGTGCTGCCCTGGCTCGACCGCAGTCCGGTCAGATCCATGCGTTACAAAGGCACCATCAGCCGGGTCATGATCCTGCTGTTTGTGGCCGCCTTTGTGATCCTGGGTGTTCTGGGTATCAAGGCTCCCACCCCGGCGCGCACATTCCTGGCCCAGATCTGTACCTTTATTTACTTTGCCTACTTTATCGGCATGTGGTTCTGGACCAAGCACGAGAAAACCCTGCCGGAACCAGCCCGGGTAACCATGGATGGCGGTATGGGCGGTCTCAAGTCTCTGGGTGTGCTGGCTGTGGTGGGATTGCTTATCTTCCTGCCCCTCAAGGCGGTGGGTGCTGAGAGCAGTCATGCCTGTGGCACTATCGATTGCGACCCCGTCAGGCTTGATCCCACAGACAAGGCGTCACTGCAAAGTGGAGCCCAGCTTTTCGTCAACTATTGCATGGGGTGTCACGCAGCTCAGTACTCCCGTTGGGGGCGAGTTGCCGCAGATCTTCATATTCCCGAATCCATGGTGCTGGAAAACCTCGTGTTTGCCGACCAGAAAATCGGCGATTTGATGAAAATCTCCATGCCTGCGGCGGAGGCCAAGCAGTGGTTCGGTGCGCCGCCACCGGATCTGACACTGCTGACCAGGGTGCGTTCGCCGGAATGGCTGTACACCTACCTGCGCAATTTCTATGTTGATCCCCTGCGTGGCGTCGGCGTCAACAATAAGGTCTTCCCCGATGTCGCCATGCCCCACGCCCTGCTTGACCTGCAAGGACTCCAGGAGTGCGCGCCAGGCCCGGTCAAGGCGGCCAATGGAGGTATAAAGCAGGACCCCCTGACGGGCGCGCCGATCCTGGATGACCCCTGCGGCAGCTACACTTTGGTGACTGAAGGGGAAATGAGTCCTGAAGAGTTTGATGTGGCGGTGTATGATCTGGTCAACTTTATGGGCTACATGGCCGATCCGGTGGCCGAACAGCGCAAGACCATAGGTATTTACGTATTATTGTTTCTCGCCTTCCTGCTGGTCTGGGTATGGCTGCTCAACCGGGAGTACTGGAAAGACGTACATTGATCGGATCAGTGGCCGCCGGTCGCATGGTTCCGTTCCACCACTGAGGAAAACCGAATGGGGGTTGTAGCAAGACGCTCTACGATGACGTTCTTCTCCGATCCGGCCTGTCATTACAGCCATCGGGTAAGAATTGTGCTGGCCGAAAAGGGCATCACTGTTGATGTTGAAACAGTGAACCCTGCGGCGATCCCAGCCGAAGTGCTCGAAATTAATCCGTATGGAACTTTGCCAACCCTGCTCGACAGGGAGCTGGTTCTGTTCGAGTCCAAGGTGATGATGGAATACCTGGACGAGCGCTTCCCCCACCCGCCGCTGTTGCCTGTGTACCCCGTGACAAGGGCGCAAAGCCGCCAGTTTATGTACCGTATCGAGAAAGACTGGTGCGGTGATGTGGATGCAATACTGGCTGCGCCGGAATCAAAAGAGGCTGACAAGGCCCGCAAGCACCTGCGGGAAAGCTTGTTGGCAGTGTCGCCAATCTTTGCCGAAATGCCTTATTTCATGAATGAGGAATTCACACTGGTGGACTGCTGTTTGGCTCCCCTGCTGTGGCGGCTGGAAGTCCTTGGCATCAAACTGCCTAACACAGCACAAACCAAGCCCATGCTCACCTATATGAAAAACCTCTTTGAGCGCCCTTCGTTCCGGCTAAGCCTGACAGAGATTGAACGGGAGATGCGCTGAGAGGCAGTCAGGCTCCCTGTCTGCCTCCCGTGCACTGGAACTGATTTCCCATGGCCAAAATGACTTCCAACCGTCCCTATTTACTGCAGGCCTTTTACGACTGGATTGTGGATAATCACTGTACCCCCTATCTGGTGGTTGATGCCTATGTGGATGGTGTCAATGTGCCCCAGCGTTACGTCAGTGACGGGCAGATTGTGCTTAATGTCGCCCCCAGGGCGGTTACGGCTTTCCATATGGACAGGGAAACCATCAGTTTTACCACCCGCTTTGGTGGCGTTCCCACGGACATATACATACCGGTGGTGGCGGTGGTGGGCATCTATGCACAGGAAAACGGGCAGGGGATGGTTTTTCAGCCCGAGAATATTGATCCTGAGCCACCTTCACCTGGCAAAGGAAAATCGCGACGGGACAAACCCCCTGGTGTCGAAAGCTCGGTGCCCATCAGCCGGGGTAGCAGCAAGCGGCCCAGCCTCAAGATTATCAAGTAGCTTTTCAATGCAAACAAAAACCCCGGATAGATATCCGGGGTTTTTGTTTGTAGCAGACTTTTACCCAGCTAACGTTCCACCGCCAGCGCCACACCCATACCGCCGCCGATACACAGGGTTGCCATTCCTTTGCGGGCATCCCGCCGGAGCATTTCGTGGATCAGGGTCACCAGGATGCGGCAACCCGATGCGCCGATGGGGTGACCCAGGGCAATGGCGCCGCCGTTGACGTTCACTTTGTCTGTATCCCAGCCAAGTTCCCGATTGACGGCGATGGCTTGCGCTGCAAAGGCTTCATTGGCCTCAATCAGATCAAGATCGTCGATATGCCAGCCAGCTCGTTTCAGGCAGCGCTGTACAGCGGGAATCGGGCCACTGCCCATAATGGCGGGGTCGACACCGGCATTGGCATAGGCGTGGATGCGCACCAGGGGCTTGAGGCCGAGTTCATCGGCCTTGACGGCGCTCATCATCAACACAGCGGCAGCGCCGTCATTGAGTCCTGAGGCGTTGCCTGCGGTCACTGAACCATCCTGCTTGAAAGCGGGCCGCAGGGCCGCGAGACTTTCCAGGGTAACGCCCTGCTTGGGGTATTCATCCCGGTCAAAAATCAGCGGATCGCCCTTGCGCTGGGGGATCGACACCGGGGTGATTTCCGCAGTAAAACGACCGGCCTTGATGGCGGCGTCCGCCTTGTGCTGGGAATGGGCGGCAAAGATATCCTGATCCTCACGGCTGATGGCGTATTTATCCACCAGGTTTTCAGCGGTAATGCCCATGTGGTAGCCCGCAAACGCATCCTGCAGGCCGTCGACAATCATGGAATCCAGTATTTTACCGTCCCCCATGCGCAAACCATCGCGGCTGCCCTTCAGCACATGGGTGGCCTGGCTCATGCTCTCCTGGCCCCCGGCAATAACGATATCTGCGTCCCCCAGCATGATAGCCTGGGCTGCCAGATGCACAGCCTTGAGGCCGGAGCCGCACACCTTGCTGACCCCCATGGCCGGGGTGCCATGGGGCAGTCCGGCGTTGATGGCGGCCTGGCGTGCTGGATTTTGGCCGTGGCCAGCGGTCAGAACCTGACCCAGGATAACTTCATCCACAAGGTGTGGAGCCACCTGGGCCTGGTCGAGCAGTGCGCGGATCACAGTGGCCCCGAGGGAGTGGGCAGGCAGGCCCGCGAGGGTGCCCAGGAATGAGCCGATGGCGGTGCGGCGGGCGCCGACGATAACAACTTCACGCATATCAATCTCCTGCAGAGCTGAGTGTGTATGGAATGGTGAGAATCTCTCCCTGCGATGACTGGCGAGGGCGGCGTGGTGGTTGCCGGCAAGGCTTGCCACTTCAGTGGATGGTGAAATCAGTGCCAGGCAGTTTGCTGGGATAAATACATGAGCATGCCTTTGGTCACAGCAAAACGCTGGAAAACATGGGCCATTATGCCGCCGGGGCAGGGTGGGCGCCAGTTATGAAAGCGCAAAACGTCTTTGGGAATTACGCTCCCGGTTTCACTTTTTCTGCAAACGGGGCAGGCTCAGCTCAATGCAAAACCCCGGCCCATCGGGGCAATTGAAAGCAGTGATATACCCACCATGCAATTCAACGGCTTTGCGGGCAATAGCCAGGCCCAGGCCGTAGCCGCCACTCTCGTGCTCACGGGCGGCATCAAGGCGGACAAAGGGTTCGAAAATGGTGGCAATATCCTGTTCCGCAACTCCGTTGCCCTGATCCCTGACCCGGATAACCAGCCAGTCCTCGCGACGCAGCAGCGACACAGTTACAACCGTGTTGACCGCAGTGTATTTGATGGCATTGCGCACAATATTTTCAATGGCGCGGCGCAGCAGTTCGCCGTTGCCGGTGAAGATGATGTTTTCTTCTATTCCGGTTTCCAGGCGACAGGGTTTTTGTCCTGCTTCCAGGCTGGTATCGTCGACGATCTCCCGCACCAGTTCGCTGAGGCTGATGGCCTCGTTGAGGGGGGTGTAAACACTGGTTTCGAGCCGCGACAGGGCAAGCACCTCGCCAATCAACTCCTCAAGGCGCAAAAGGTCCCTTTCTATTCTGTCGAGATAGCTGTTTTCTCCATTGCCGATACGGCGCGCCAGGGCTAGGGCCACTTGCAGGCGTGCCAGGGGAGAGCGCAGCTCATGGGACACGTCCCGCAGCAACTGCTGGCGGCCATTGATCAACTCCTGGATCTTGTCCGCCATCTTGTCGAAGTCAGTGGCCAGATCGGCAATTTCATCTTTGCGGCCCCACAGGTCGCCGACCCGCACCGACAGTTGTCCTCCCGCCAGCTGGTGAGTGGCATTGCGCAAGCGGGCGATGGGGGCGGTGAGATAGCGCGCCAGCCAGAAGCACACCAATGTGCTGATCACCAGGGCAATTGAGAGACCCAGCCATTGGGGCGGGTTTGAGTTTTCAGCAAAAGGTTGCTGGCGGGGAGCCACGACTTTATAGGTTTCCCCATCCGGCAGGTGCACTTCTGTGACAAAAAGTCGTTTGCTTCCCTCTCCTTCGTGATTGAGCAGACGCCCGACAAAATGGGGCAGGCGACGGTCGAGGATATCCTCACCCTGGGCGTTGACGACAAAAATCGGGAAGCGTATTTCCTTGTTCAATTCCCGCAACAGATTGCGTGCCTTGCGGGTATCCCCCCGTTCAAAGGCGAGGGAAATGGCGGCCACCTGGGCCTGGGGTAACTGCTCGGAGAGGGGTCTTGCCTGTTCCACATAGACCTTTACCCCCCAGCCAATGGACAGGCTGAGGAGGGCGAGAGCACACCAGAACCAGATGAAAATTTTCCAGAACAGACGGCTCATTATTTTTCCAGTTGGTAGCCGGTACCGCGCACGGTATGGATGACCATCTGCTCATCCACTTCGGCCAGTTTGCGGCGCAGATGGCTGATGTGCATGTCGAGGCTGCGGTCGTAGGCGGAGAGGGCGCGCCCGAGCGCGCCCTCGTACAGCATTTCCTTGCTGACCACCTTGCCGGCATTCCTGGCCAGAATTTCCAAAACACTGAACTCCGTGCTGGTCAGGTCAAGGGGGTGTTTCTGCAGTTGTGCCCTGCGTGCGCCCGGCCACAGCTGCAATTCCCGACATTCGATCACCTCGCTGCCATCACTGGCATCCTGTTCCACCATACGCCGCAGAACAGCCCGCAACCTTGCCACCAGTTCACGGGGATTAAAGGGTTTGGGCAGATAGTCATCGGCACCGATTTCAAGGCCGAGTATGCGGTCGATATCATCGCCCTTGGCGGTGAGCATGATGACCGGCACCATTGACTGACTGCGGATTTTCTTCAGCACTTCAAAGCCATTGATACCGGGCAGCATCACATCAAGAATAATCGCGGCATAGCCGCCGTTGAGGGCTAGCTCCGCGCCGCTGTCGCCACGGGTGGCGACGGTGGTGACAAAACCCTCTGGCGCCAGATACTCGGTGAGCATCTCACCCAGTTCGGCATCATCGTCAATAATCAGGATAGGGTGCATAGTGCTAAATACTCTTCAGGAGATATCAACAGTGCAAGTCCAGAGTGCGCCTGTCTGCAGCCATTTTCACACAGGGCGAAGGCAAGAATATCCCGTTTACAGAGATTTACACACGCTTACCCGTGACTTACCCAATCACAGGAGGTCATAGCATAGACTAAGCCTGACCGTTCGATTGGTCCTACCGAGGAGTAATATCATGATCAAGACAGCCAATATCCTGAAGACAACAGCCTTTGTCACCCTGCTTTCCGCCAGCAGTTTGTTGATGGCCGGACAGCACGACGGTGCCAGTGCCGAAGGGAAGCCCCATGGCTACAAGCAGGGTGGACATCATCAATTTCATCACGCAGGGCCTGGTATGGGTGGCGAGCGCTGGTTGGCCCGTATGGGTGACAAACTGGAGCTGAGCGATGACCAGAAGGCGAAAATCAAGGACATCAGCGACAAATCCGGCGAGAAAAGAACGGCCCTGAAGGAGGCCAGCAACAAGGCGCGGGAAGCCGAGATGAAAGCCATTCATGGCAGGGAAAATGAAAAAACCCTGCGCAAACTGGCCCGCGACAGCGCCGATGCCCGAGTGGATCTGATGGTGCATGGTTTTGAAGTGGAAAAACGCATCAATGAAGTACTGACCCAGGAGCAGCGCGACAAGCTCGACGCAATAAAGGCAGAGAGAAAGGCCAAAATGAAGGAGCATAAAACTGAGCGCATGGAAAAATATCGTGAACGCAGTGGCAAGGATAGCAATCAGGACTAGCCGCAACAGCTGGAACCATCTCCGTCTTGGGGGGCTTTGCCCCCTTTTTTATTGTCCGGTACCCGCGCTTTGCAGTTATGACGGTTACATCTATGGAACTGTCTGTGGATCATTGGCGGATCTGCACACAAGCAGGTAATCTGCATACCAGTGATGCTGAAAGCAGGTTGTGCATGAATGCGAAACCCCGTTTGACCATCAGTTATTGCCCGCGCTGCCACTGGCTGCCCCGTTCTGCCTGGATGGCCCAGGAGTTGCTGTATACCTTCAGCGATGAGCTGGCAGAAGTTGCCCTGCAACCCTCTGCGCTGAGCGGTGAGTTTGTTATCGCCATCGACGGCGAAGTGGTCTGGGACCGCAAAACCGAACACGGCTTTCCGGATATCAAGGAACTTAAACAGCGGGTCAGGGATCGTGTGGCGCCGCTGCGCCAGCTCGGTCATACGGATCGCTGAACGACAATAGCCGTAAAACTCCCTTCGTTTTGTCGCCAGCACAGGGACACTGTCCTGCCAGCGGGAATACCTGCAAGGGGGTGGAAGCTGGTATGCCTTGTGCAACTTGCGCATAATATGGCCCTTTGTGGCCAACCTGAGGTATCCATGTCGAAGCGCATAATGGCACTTTACGAACGTTCTGTGCTGGCACACCCCCTGTTGACGGTGTTGCTGGTTGCGATCGTCGCTGCCGTAATGGCCATGGGCCTGCCCAATTTCAAGATTGATGCCTCTGCCGATGCCCTTACCCTTGAATACGATGACGACCTGGATTTCTCCCGGGAACTCAGCCAGCGCTATGGCAGCAGCGATATTCTGGTGGTGACCTACAAGCCCAAGGGTGTTGACCTCTTCTCTGATGAATCCCTGGCGACTCTTGAATCCCTGACCACAGCGTTGGAGGCGGTACCAGGTGTCAGCAATGTCCAGTCGCTGATCAATGTGCCACTGCTGTTCACCCCGAAAATTGAAATTGCCGATCTTCGGGATGAGCCCCGCACCCTGCTGACCGAAGGTGTTGACCGGGATGCAGCCAAGCGGGAATTCCAAACCTCCCCGGTGTACCGCGATCTGGTGCTCGGCCCCGATGGTCAGACCACCGGTATCGTCGCCACCCTGGAAGGTGATCCCCGCTACCTGGAAATGGTGCGTCACAGGGATGCCCTGCGCCTGAAAGACAATAGCGAGGGGCTTTCACCGGAAGAGGCCGAAGAGCTGGATATTCTCAGCCGGGATTTTGTTGACTATCGCACAGCCCTCAATGCGAAAAGTCGCGAGCGTGTCGATACCATACGGCAGCTTATGAGGCAGTACGACGATCGGGCAGAACTGTTTCTTGGCGGTGCCGCCATGATCACTGCGGATATCGTCGATTATGTGGCAGGGGATATGGTGACCTTTGGCGCCGGGGTGGTGTTGTTTATCCTTTTTGCGCTGGCCTGTATTTTTCGCCAGTTGCGCTGGGTGGTGTTGCCCTTCGCCTCCTGTGCCCTGGCAGTGGTCATCATGCTGGGGTGGCTGAGCTGGATTGACTGGCGCTTGACGGTGATCTCATCCAATTTCGTTTCCGTGCTGCTGATTATTGCCATGGCCATCACCATTCATCTGGTGGTGCGCTACCGGGAGCTGCACTGGAAGCACCCTGACTGGCCCAATGCCGACCTGGTCAAAGAAACGGTTGGCACCATGGTAATCCCCTGCCTGTACACGGCCCTTACCACCATGGTGGCTTTTGCCTCACTGGTGTTCAGCAATATTCGTCCGGTGATTGATTTTGGCTGGATGATGACTATCGGATTGATGGTGGCATTTGTCCTGGTGTTTTTGCTGATTCCAGCAGGTATTCTGCTGTGGGGTAAAAAACCGGTGCGACATCGCCCCAGTGAAGATGCGCCGCTGACGCTGCTGTTTTCCCGGTTTACCGAACGCTTTGGCAAGACAGTGGTGGCTGGCTCCCTGCTGGTGGCTGTGCTGTCGGTGTGGGGTGTTTCGCGGCTGGAAGTGGATAACCGTTTTATTGATTATTTCCGCAAATCCACCGAGATCTACCAGGGGCTTTCGGTGATCGACGCCAATCTGGGGGGCACTACGCCGTTTGATATTGTCATTCGCAAGAAGAAGGACGATGCTGCTGAGCCAGCCAGCCTGGCAGACAGCACAGCAAGCTCCCGTGATGCGGATTACGATGATGACCCGTTTGCAGTGATTCCCTCTGCTGCCGCAGCGCAAACCGTAGATGACCCCTTTGCTCTTGATGACGATTCTTTTGCCGATGATCCATTTGCGGATGACCCCTTTGCCGCTGAAGCCTCGGATTCAGAGGTTCAAAACAGTTACTGGTTTACCCGGGCCGGACTGGACAGGCTGGAAAAACTCCAAGACTATCTGGAATCCCTGCCGGAGATAGGCAAGGTCAATTCCCTTGTCACCGCGTTTCACACCGCCAATGAACTGACGGGAACCCGCCTCAACGATTTTGAGCTGGCCTTTATGCGCCAGAGCCTTTCGCCCGAGATCAACAATTTCCTCATTGCGCCCTATATTGACGATGCCAGCAGTGAAGCCCGTTTTTCAATGCGCACCGTGGAAACAGCCTCAGACCTCAAGCGCGCTGATCTGCTGGCGCAACTCCATGACTTCATGCAAGAGGACATGGGGTTCAGTGCCGAAGAATACCGTTTCTCCGGACTGCTGGTGCTTTACAACAACCTGCTGCAAAGCCTTTATCAGTCGCAGATACTCACCCTTGGGGTCGTGTTTTTGGGGATTATGCTGATGTTCCTTGTGCTGTTCCGTTCAGTGCCCATTTCCCTGATCGCCATTACCCCCAACATGCTGGCGGCCAGCGCTGTGCTGGGTGGCATGGGTTTGGCGGGAGTACCCCTGGATATGATGACCATTACCATTGCCGCCATCACCGTGGGCATCGGTGTGGATGACACCATCCACTATATACACCGATTCCGCCGGGAATTTTCTGACGATGGCAATTACATGGCGGCAATGCACCGGGCCCATGCCTCCATTGGCCGGGCCATGTACTACACCTCGGTGATTATCATTGTCGGTTTCTCGATTCTCGGGCTGTCGAATTTCAAGCCCACCATCTACTTCGGGCTGCTCACAGGGCTGGCCATGCTGGTGGCACTGCTGGGTGCCCTGGTGCTGTTGCCGAAACTGATACTGGTGTTCAAGCCCTTCGGGCCTGAGCGCAGCTAGGGTGACTGGGGTCTGCACTTCGCCAGGGCAGACGCTTTCCCCGGCGAAGTAAGACTGGCGCTAATGGGGGGGCTTTTCCACCTGGCTGCACAGGTAGTCGTAAATCTCTTCCTGTGAGCGGATTTTGCGGCGGTTGCCCCGGGGCATGTAGTGGTTTTTCTGTTCGCTGTCGATGATCCGTGCCTTCTGGTTGTCCGCCAGCTGGATATCCATGATATCGATCAGCATTTTTTTGATGGCTGGATCGTAGATGGGGCAGGACACTTCCACCCGTTCATCCAGATTGCGGCTCATCCAGTCCGCTGAGGATATGTAAATATCCGGATTGCCCATGTTGTCAAAAATCAGCAGGCGGGTGTGCTCCAGAAAGCGGTCAACTATGCTGGTGATGGTGATGTTTTCGCTGATGCCCTTGAGGCCAGCACGGATACTGCACATCCCCCGCACGATCAGTTTCACCTTTACGCCCGCCTGGCTGGCCTTGTAGAGGAGGTCGGCGATGGACTCATCCACCAGATTATTGAGTTTTACCTTGATCAATCCCTTGCCCCCTGAGCGGGCATGATCAATCTCGCGCTGGATCAGCCGCTCCACCTCGCTGCGGGTATTGATGGGTGAGACCAGCAAATGCTTCAGTCTGGGATGGCGGTAACTGGTTTCGATAAACTGGAAAATACTGCTGGCCTCGTCGCAGATCTCCTGGTTGGCGGTAAAGAGGGCAAAATCCGTATAGACCCGGGCGGTGCTTTCATTGAAGTTGCCTGTACCGAGAACGGCGTAACGCTTGTCGCCGGAGGGGGTTTCACGGGTTACCACGCACAGTTTGGAATGTACTTTCAGGCCGGGAATGCCCAGGGTCACCTTGATTTCCGCATTGGTGAGCTTCTCCGTCAGCTCAAGGTTGTGCTCCTCGTCGAAGCGGGCCAGCAATTCCATGTTTACGGTGACTTTTTTACCGTTGCGGGAGGCATCTATCAATGATTCGATCACCCGCGAATTGGCTGCCACTCGGTAGATGTTGATGCGAATGTCTTTCACTGCCGGGTCAAACGCCGCCTGGCGGACAAATTCAGTAAAGTAGCTAAAGCGGTAGTAGGGGTAGTAAAGCAGTACATCACCGGCATCCAGTGCTTCGAAAATGTTGCGATGGGCATCGATGGCCTTGCACTGCAGCGCCGCCAGTGGCTGGTTTTCCAGCCATTTGTTGCCGGGATTGCTGAAGCTGATAAAGTCGCGAAAATTGCGATAGCGGCCACCGGGAATCACACTGTCGATATTTTCGATACCCAGACGCTCCCGCAGCAAACTGACCATTTCGCTGGGCATGGTTTTGTCATAGCTCAGGCGCACAGGTTCAGCGGTGAGGCGCTGTTTCATGCCGAGGGTGAGTTTCTCCATCAGGCTCAGATCGAGATCATCGTAAAGCTCGTACTCTGAATCCCGGGAAAATTTCATCGACCAGGCTGCGATGGAGTCGTAGTCGACAAAGGGTTTGAAAATCTTGTCAAGGCAGTGGCGGATCACTTCGTCCATCACCATGAAATAGTTGCGGGCATGGCCCCGGTCCGGAGGTATGTTGATAAAACGCGGCACCCGTTCGGGGATGTCGAGAATGGCATAGCGCCGCAGCTTGCCTTTTTTCAGCTGCACCGCCAGATAGGAAATGTCATCGTCCAGCAATTGGTCGAGCTTGATGGTGTCGGTCACCCAGATGGGTACAACGTGCTGCAGAATCTGATCGCGGAAATGCTTGTCGAGCCATTTGCTCTGTTTTTCCGAGAGTTTTTCATCACTGATGAAAAACACTTTTTTGCTTTTCAGCTGTTTGAGCACATCGTGGTAAATAACATCGAATTTTTCCGTCAGCTCGACAATCCTGTCATTGATCTGCCCGAGCATGCGAACGGCTTCCCCCGGAGTTCCGACGCGCTCCTCCTCCCGTGCGGCGCGGCGCACGTCCGCCACGCGCACCTTGAAAAATTCGTCCTGATTGTTGGAAAAAATCCCCAGAAAGTGGACCCGCTCAACTATGGGGTTGCGGGCATCTGCTGCCTCCTGCAGCACCCGCTCGTTGAAGGATAACCAGCTCAGTTCCTTGGGAAAATGCAGTTTTTTTGTGTTCATCCGTTAGGTGTCGTCAGTGGGTTATACGAAATGGAGGCAGACTGCCTGCAATCATCCGTGAATACTATGACAGTTTTATGGCGCCGTGATGAGGTGGCTCAACTAATGCTCAATTTTATAGAGCAAGTCGACACTCTGGGTTTCACCTGAGCGGGCCTTGAGGCCCAGGTGTCGGGTCAGACGATACTCCAGTTGCACACTACCGGCCGGGGTAAACAGGTTTTGCACATAGCTGACAAAGAGATCCGGTGTCAGGTATTTGCCGACGATCAGCGAGCTGTCCACATATTCATCGCCCCCTTGCAGGCTCAGCACATCAAGGCCGAAGGCCCTTTGCAGGCTGCTGGTAATAAATTCGCTTTGGGCAATCCCCAGGGCAGCTGCGGCATTCACCACCTGGTTGGCGTCGGATTCGGTCATGTCGGAGGGTGCCTTGCCCGTGATCAGAATGGCCATGGTGTCAGTGGGAGGCAAGCTGGGGTTGGAAAACAGTTCGCTCTGGATATCCTGGGCCACGCCACCGATGCGGATTCCCACGGTGGCATCCGCTGTTTTGCGCACGGCGGTGATATTGAGTCCGGGGTTATCCAGCGGTCCCTGGAAAATCAGCAACCCCCTGTCCACGGCGAGGGCCTGGCCATAGGCTTCGTACACCCCGTCCCGCAGGGTGAGTGTGCCCACCGCCTGGGGCGGCGCGCTGCCGCGCTGACTGAGGCGCAAACTGCCGCCAAGGCGGGTAGCGAGGCCAAATCCTTCAAAACTGAAACTGTCATCCAGGGTGACCTGCACCCGGGTGTTGAGGGGGCGACCAGGTTGTGGCCTGTCTTCCAGCTCAGGGTAGATGCGTTCATCGGCAGATACCTGTACCGCCCGCTCCGGCAGGGATTTGAAGACAAAGCGGCCCTCGGGGATATGGATATCGCCGCGGATACTGATGACCTCCGGGTTGAGGCCAATGGTGAGGTCGGGTGATGCCAGCACAAGGGCGTCGGGCAGATCCACCAACGTAAAACGCTCGCCCTTGATGGTGAGCTGACCACCTGGGCCAGTGTCGGCCCACAGCAATCCCGCCCCGACAAGGGTCAGGGTGCCCGCACCGGAGGAGACGGAGCCATTGAGCAGCCACTCCGATGCGCCATTGACTGCCAGTGTCACCCGGCCCTGTTGCAGGGATATTCCCGCCATGGGGATATCCATGGCCAGTTGATCCAGCTGCAGGTTGCCATCGACCCTGGGTTCCCTGGGGTTGCCACTGATGGCCATATCCAGGGCGAGGGTGCCTGCCAGATCTTCCAGTTGCGGAAATAGCCCGCCGAGCCAGACCAGGTTATCGAAACGGCCCTGGATGGCCCCCTCAATGGGCTGTTCCAGAGGGTTCCCTGCCGCAGCACCCGGGCTGCGGATGCGGGCATTGACTGCACCCACATCGGCAATCACAAGATCCAGATTCGCACCCAGGCCGCTGGCGTCGAGGCTGGCGCTTGCGGCAATTGTTGCGCTGTGCTCCAGGCGCTCATCAGTGTCCAGGGGCTGGAAGCTCAGCTGCAGGGGGTCAATGGACAGGGAAAGGCTGCCGCGCAGGTCCGCTGTCGGCCCTTGCACTGCAAAGCGGCTGTTGACGGCACCGGTAATGGATGCCTCCCGGGGCAGGGCGCTGGTGAAGCGAGCCAATTGAAGGTCTTCAACAGAGCCCTCCATGGCGATGCCACTGTCGTCAAACCGGAAGCGGGTGCAGAGCTGGCTCAGCTCCTGGGTCAGGCACAGGGTGGCCAGGTCAATGGTATCCGGGGAGGCTTGCAGGGCGCTGGCACTGGCCAGTTGCCAGGGTCCCACAAGTGGATTGTCGACAGTCAGCATTGCAACTGTGCCGCTCCAGGTCTTGTCATCGAGGCCCCCCGCCAGGGTCAGGCTGAGGCTGCTGTCCCCATCCTTGAGCCCGAGGGTCAGTCGGTGGTTTGCCACAGTGCCCTCTCCCTGCAGGGTCAGGTTGCCGTCCTGCAGGGGCGTCGCTGCGATACCCCGGGCGTTGAGATCGACGGTCATGTTGCCCTGTTGAGCGGTGCTGAAATCCGTATCCAGGTGTTCGATGGCGTACTCGCCGTAACCCAGCTGACTGGCGCCCAGGTGCGCGTTCACCAGGGGTTGTTCGAGGGTGCCTCGCAGTGTTCCTGTGGATGTTGCGGCGCCGGCCAGTGCGGGGTGCAGCTGGGCGAGACGGGGGGCTTCCAGCTGCCAGTCCAGGGACAGGCTTTGGGTGATTTCGCCATGGATCGTGAGACTGTTTTCCCCCAGGCGCAGTATCAGGCTGTCGATCACCTGGCCGCTGTCTCTGAGGGTGATATCGCCGTTGCCCGCGAGGGTTTCGTCAAAGAGTGTGCCGGTCACTGAGTCGATATGGATCGCCGCTTCATAGCGCTCCCCCTGCCAGAAGCCGCGGGTTCGCAACTCCCCGGAGATCACCGCAGGCCACTGGGGCGCGAACAGCCCCGCCTGCAATTCCGTGAGCGCCAGGCTCAAATCCCAGCGCAGGGGCTGGCCTGCATCGAGCTGGCCGCTGGCTTCAATATTTCCCGCTGCCGTTTCTACCAGCAGGCGGTTGAGCTCCACCTGCAGTTGCCGCCCCGAGCCACTCACCATGATATGGCCCGGCTCCCTCAGTGTGGTGGCTATAACCTCTTCCAGGGCCGGGTCGGTCCCGTCCCTGTCGGGCTGATCCCCCTGTGGTATTTCCGGGGGCAAGGCCCTGAGCCGGGAACGCAACTCAAAGGAGTAGCCGTTCCAGCCCCCGCGGAACTCCAGTCTGCCGTCGCTTTCCATGGCTGGCTTGACAGGCGCTGGGAGCCTTAGAGCCGACCACCCTGTATCGATGTTCAGATCAATGCTGTCCACATCGATAGCAGCCCGTTGCGGGTCGAAGGCCATGGTCATCTGCCCGCTGCTGCTGACCGTGGAGGGTTGCAGCAGCTGGTGATCAAGGGTGATGGCGGCGAGATTGCCTGACAAGGTGCCGCGACCGGCCAGTGGTGGCGTATCCGTCAGGGTTGCACCCCACTCCAGGGACAGGTTAAAGGGGTAGGGGGCGCTGTTGCCCACCTGGCCAGACAGGGCAAGGGTCTGTTCTCCATCCTGCCCCGCCATGGTCACTTCAAGCTTGCTGATGCGGGTTTGCAGCAGGCCGATATTGGCCTGCAGGGCAATGCGGTCGACAAGGTAGCTGTTTTCACCCAGGGTGATACTCAGGTTCGAGACCTGCACATCGGCAAGGCTCACGGGAAAGGGCAGGGACAGGCGCGGCCAGGGGCCGGGTTCCGGTTCCTGCTCCTGCTCGGAAGGATGGACGATGATGCTGATATCCGTCACCGCCAGGCGTTTGATGGGGAACTGGCCGCCGAGCAGATCCAGCAGGCTCCAGCTGCCCTCCGCCAGGCCGATGCGAATATCTGCGGATTCCAGCGACAGCTCCAGACCGGTGAACACAATACCCCGGGACAGGGTGCCGCTGAGGGAGTCATAGCGCACCTCGCTGGTCACTCTGGGCAGCACCTGATCCAGAAACCAGTGGGTGCCGCGCCTGGTATCCAGCATCAGGTACAGGGCAAGCACCACCAGCAGTGCCAGTGTTGCCAGGCTGGCCAGGGTGCCCAGCAGCCAACGCTTTGCCGGGCCGGTCACAGGTCCGGCCCCATGGACAGGTGAAGGCGGAAACCGCCATCCTTGAGGGGGAAGGCAAAATCCACCCGGATCGGCCCGATGGGGGACAGCCAGCGCACACCGAAGCCAGCACTGTGCTGCAGGGTAAAATCCCGTGTATCAAAGGCGGCGCCGGTATCGTAGAAGGTGGCGAGGGCGAAATCCCCCCATACCCTGTGGTCGTACTCGACACTGCCGGTAATGCGGTGCTTGCCGCCGATCACATCCCCGTCGCTGTTTTCAGGCCCCAGAGTCTGGTAGCCGAAGCCCCGCACACTGTTATCGCCACCGGCGAAATAGCGCAGGGAGGCGGGCAGCTTGGAAAATTCATCCAGGGCTGTGGTGGCAATGCCGGCGCGGGTGAGCAGGCGCCCGCCCAGCAACGGCAGGATCAGCTTGGCATCCGCTTCTGCCTGGGCCATGGTGAGGTCTGATACGAGCCCTTGCACAGCGCCTCGCAGGTTGGTGTTGAGGCGCCAGCCCTGAGTTGGATAGCGGGGATCGTTGGCGTTGCTGCGGGACCAGCCGATACCTGGCATCAACAGCATGGAGGATTCCCTGTCATCGGCGATTTCAAAGCTTTCGAACAGATATTTGAGGTTGATGGTGCGCATCCAGCCTGCGTCGTTAACGGTAATGCGCGCCACTTCAGCGCGAAAGCTGTCGCTGGTGGCGGTGTCGGTATCCTCTCGCTGCAGGCCACTGGACCACTGGGTTTTTTCCCGCAGGGGGTTCTCACCGGGTTGTTCGTAGAGGAAGCCAAGATTGGATTGCACCGGCGACAGCTGACTCAGAATCTGGTAGGTATCGCCATCGGGGTTGACCCGGCGGTTGCGCAGGCCGTAACTGATGCGAGGTCCGGTGTCAGTGGAAAAACCTACCCCGGCAGTGGTTTCGTATTTTGATCTGGCGGTAAGGGTGACGCTGATGGGCATTTCCAGCTCTTCGCTGTCAGGGCGGCTCTGATCGACACTGACACTATCGAAATAGTTGCTGTTCACCAGATTGTTCTGGAACTGGATAAGCTTGCCGGTATCGTAATAATCACCGCTCTCGAAGGTTTGGTAGCGCCGCAGCAGCTGTTCCCCCAGGGGGGATGGTTCATAGGTCAGTGCGCCAAATCGGTAGCGCGGGCCACTGTCATAGAGCAGGGTGATATCGGCGCGGTTGCTGTCGGTGTTCACCCGCAAGGTATGTTCGGTGTAATTGCCCTGGAAATAACCGTGGCTGCGGGCCCGCTGGGCGATGTCTTTCTTGATGTCTTCGTAGCGGTCGTGATTGAGGCGCTGACCCACCGCCATGGGCAGCTTGGCGAGATACTCACGAAACACCGGATCATCCGCGCCGTCACCCAAAATCCGCACATCCAGGCTGTCCACCAGCACCGGTTCGCCGGGCTCTATGTTTATGCGGATAACCCAGCACCCGCCATTACCGTTGCGGGATGATTTGGCCGCGACAAATTCCCGCTCGATAGTCCAGCTGCCGTTGTAATACCCCAGGGCGCGCAGGGCCTCTGACATCTTGCCATCGGCGCCCCGCATGCGACCGCGCAGTCGCGCTTCTGACAGGGTGCAGGGGATATCACCATAACCCAGATGGACGCGCACATTGTTGCGCAGGCTGGCGGTGCCGCCGCTGACCTGTGGGGTAACGGTGTCGGCGGCATGGACTGACACCGGTGTGAAGGCAGCCATAACGGCAGCCAGCACCAGGGCGGAAAAACCGCAAACTACAGCACAACCACCCCGTTTGATCATCTTCCTGGATACTGCCTCTCTAACGCGCCATGGTTAGGAGTATTACCCAAAAACATAAGTTCCAGCAAACCTGCGCCCTGCTAGAGCATTCCCGACAACAGGGTGGCGATGCCAAGGAAGGTGAAAAAGCCGGTAACATCCGTCACAGTGGTGAGAATAATAGTTGATGCCTGGGCGGGGTCCTGTCTCAGCCGTACCAGTATGATGGGTACGATGGCGCCGGCAAAACCCGCTGCTACCATGGCCAAGACCATGGCTGAACAGATAATTACCACCAGTCCCACCGATTGACTCCACAGAAAGACCCCGATACCACAGGTAGTGGCGACACCAATACCATTGATCAACCCTACCCGCACCTCCTTGAACATTACCCTGAACCAGTGGCGGGCGGTGATTTCCCGCAGGGCCAAGCCCCGCATGGTCACTGCCAGCGCCTGGGCGCCAGCATTGCCGGATAAGCCGGACACCACTGGCAACAGTATCGCGAGGGCAGTAAAGGCCGCGATAGTATTTTCGAATATACCGACCACCGAGGCAGCCATAAAGGCAGTTACCAGATTGACCTGCATCCACGGCAGGCGCTTCCTGACAGCAAACAGGGGGCCAGAGAGCGCGCGTTCGTCGCGGCTGGCACCCACCATGGCCAGCACATCCGATGACATATCCTCCTGGGACACCTGCACCAGGCTGGCGTGGTTGATAATGCCCAGCAGGCGGCCGTCCATATCCACCACCGGCAGGTCAAACAGCTGATAGTTCTCGAACAGATCGGAAATTTCATCCCTGCCCGCAGTGCTGGGAACTGCCGCTGTCACCGGCTGGGAAAGCTCTGCGAGGGTGACCTGGGGTTCGGAAATGGCAATATCCTGCAAGTGCACCTTGGCGCTCAGGCGGCCCTCGGCATTCACCAGGAACAAACCCCGTGCCGTTTTCAGTTTTGCCTTGCGCAGAATGTTCAGTGTTTCGGCAATGGTCATCTCGCCGTGAAAGACCAGGGTGCGGGTATCCATCAGGCGCCCGGCGCTGTTTTCCGGATAGGTCATCAGGGTGAGCAACTCTTTGCGCACTGACTCATCCAGCGCTTCCAGCAGGGGCTGGCGCTGGTCTGCATCCAGCTGGCCCAGCATTCGTACAGTGTCCTGGGGTGGCAGTTCGGCAAGCAGCAGCGCCACATGTTCGCGGGGCAAAAACCCGAGGATATCGGCGGCTGCGCTCGGCAACAGGTACTTCCAGCTGGGCAGCAGTACATGCACAGGCTGACGGGACAACACATCGGCGACAGCCTCGGCGTCCATTGCCTCGATTTTCAGTGCCGCTTCCTTGGGATAGTCGAGAAGGAATTTGCGGGTCAGGGCGTCATCCACCGCAGCCTGATCCGGGGGCAGGATGTTCTCCATTGTATTAGCCTCCATGGGATTGCCCTCCGTTGCCGGGGTTGCCAATGCCGGGTTCACCTGGGTCTTCATGCCAGTGAATATTGTTGGCGGAGGAGAGGCTCAACAGGCCGGTGGCGGTGCTGATCATGGCCCGCGCCAGATGGGCCAGCACAGAATCCCCCAGCACCGGGGTGGTGGTGGGCTGGTTGGTTGCCAGGGCCTTGCGCAGCGCGGTGCGGCTCAGGGTGCCGAGGTAAGTACCGTTGCTGCTGCGCACGGGCAAGGTGCTGTGGCGATGCCAGTCAGGGGTGTTCCTGGCCTGATCGAGGCTCATCTCTGCCGGCAATGGTGTCACCCGTGGGTCCATCAGCTGGCCCAGGGGTTGGTTATCGGTGCTGATCAGCAATTTGTCGAGGGTTACCACGCCGATGATGCGATGGCTATGGCTGATCACCGGCAGGCTGGAGCCGAAGGGTTGCTGGATTTTTTTCAGCAGGTCGAGGCAGTCCCTCACTGTCAGATCGGGGTGAAAGTGGGGTGTGGACATATCTATCCATGCGCCCACGGTATTTTCCTGATAGGCGAGGGAAAGTGTGAGCGGTCGCGCCAGTTGGCTGGGGAGTACTTGCAGTAGCGCCGACCTGCGCCGCTCCTGTTGCTGTCGCAGCAGGGCGGCGACGGTGCGGTAGTTGAGCTGGGCAAAAATGGCGGCATTTTGCTCCAGGGGCAACAGGTCGAGAATCCGCGCTGCGGGCCAGGTTTCCATCTGCTGGATCACCGGTCCGAGAATGCGCACCGGCACGTGCTCCAGGTAAAGGGCGGCCTGTTCCTCCGCCAGGGTTTGCAGCACCTGGGCTGAGGCCTGGGGCTTGGTTGACAGGAAGTCCAGGCTCAGGGAATCAGGGTTTTTCATCCGTCAGCTCCCGGGTAATGACGCTGAAGGATTGGGCCATGCACCAGCTGGCGGGTATCAGTTTGCGGCCTTCTTCGGTTTCGAGCACCAGGCCGGTGGTGGTGAATTCCAGCACCTTGCCGCGCTCTCCTCCCACTTCCACCAGCTGGCCGGGCCGGACAAACAACTTCAGGTGCCGCACGGCGATAAGGTTTTCCACCAGCGGTCTGGCGCCCAGTCCAAAGGCCAGGGCAAACCCGGCCAGCACGGCGCCAAAGCCGATGGCGAACAGCACAACCAGGAAGCTGACATCCACACCCACCTGGCCCAGACCGATCACCACACCGATGATGAGAAACGACACCTGGGCGATCTGGCCGAACAGGGTCGCCTGGGCGATGTCGGCGGAGGCGGCGGCCTGGGTCACCAGATGGCGCGCCACGGTGCCGAGGATGTAACCGCTGATGATGATCAGCCCCCCGGCCACCAGGGAGGGCAGATACACCACCAGGCGATCGAGCCAGGCGGCGGCGGCGGCAAAACCCACCAGCCGCACCGCTATAGTGATAAAAACCAGGATCGTGGTCCAGAACACCACAAAGCCCAGCAGTCTTTCCGTGGCTGAAGATATGCGCACAAAGTGCAGGTTGGAGCCGTGCAGCTGGCGGTCGAGCAGGTGATTGAGGGTGTGAATCAGGCGCGTGATCACCAGTCGCAGAAAGCGCGCCAGCAACCAGCCCGCCAGTACCAACAGCAGGGCGCCCACCACATGGGGCACGTGGGCGATAAGGGTGGTCAACACATCCAGGGTTTGCTGCTGGATTGATTCGAGCATGGCATGGTCCTTTGTTGTTCGCTGTACTTGCCGGGGCAGTCGCTGGTGAGACTGGGCCTGTTAACACTATTTGGATTATCGCCGCTGGAGGCCATTTTTTCGACCAGCGAGGCGGAAGGAGAGAAATTTAGTGGGCCTAAATGAACGACTGACAACGAAGCTGGGCGGAAAAATGGCCCCAGCCCTCCGGGTTGTGCCTGAAAAAGCGCCACTCTTCGTTACTCCTCGCTTATTTGGGCCCACCAAACCACGCTCGTCGTGCCTCGATTGGCGTTTTTTCAGGCGCAACGCCGACAATCCAAATAGTGTTAACAGGCCCTAG
>OBJA01000033.1_pt1 | contig 144434 bp, 119 predicted proteins | sample 1519751 | NCBI WGS metagenome assembly OBJA01 (sample SAMEA3881238, study PRJEB22517) | soil metagenome | biome: lake sediment; feature: soda lake sediment; material: sediment, water from around vicinity | place: India | collected 2013-12-23 | depth 3 m
GGTTAACATTTGAGGGCAGCTGATGAGCTGCCCTTTCTTTTTTGTGCTTGTCGTGATGAACGGAACACATGTTTATATTTTTGTGAATATCTTATTTATCAGCATCTTCTTACGGATTAATTTCGGGGAATAACATCTCCCTTTCTGTTCCTGCCCTGATATATCTCCGGCTTTTAATGATTTCGTGCGATCCATTTTCAGTGAATTCTGCAACAATAAGGTAACCACCCCCTGATTCGGGAATTTTTAAGGATGCAGGAATATTTATCCTTCCATATGGCTTGAGGGTAATGTGGTGTGATTTTTCTGAAATAATCATACCGCTATCATTCATAAGTTTAAGGGCAACAGTTCCTTTTACCTCATGCTGTTTGTCGTTTATTCCTGCCAGGTTGAATACAAGTTCTTCACCCGGGTTGTAATTTCCGTTCGGGAAGTAGCGCTGGTCGGCCAAATCAATAAAGACTGCTGAAGGGGCAAAGGCATGTTTTAGCCAGTTCAGGGTGATTCCTGGTTCCAGATCCCTGATGTTCCCGGTGTACCAGTCGCCGGTATAACCATAATTATTGGTCAGGTGGCAAAATGAAAGGACACCTGCCATGGTTCGTTCTGCCCTTATCCATTCCGTTTCACAGGCTAGCCAGTAGGCCTGCATGTCACGTCGCTGCCGGGGAGTCGCATCTTCACCAAGCAGGCTGTCATACATGTTTTTGGTGAGTTTGGAGGGCCTTCCGTCACGCCACAGCCAGTTCCATCCATATTCATTTACAAGTTGGGTGGCCGAGGCTTCAAGATACTGAAGATGGCCTTTTTCCCAGTCATCCATTTTCCCAAGCCGGTAAGGGTTCTTTTTCAGGTATTCATAGGGGTTCTCCTGCTGGATGAGGTTCCAGCCGGCCCTGTAAAGGTGAGGTTCATCCATCGGATCGACTCCCGCCAGGTCAGCTTCCTGCATATAACCTGCATCCCAGATACGTGTTGGATCAAGTTTCAGGAGTTCAGGAATCAGTTGATTTCCGATATAACTGTTCCAGTTTTCATTGATGGCATCCCATATAACGATGCTTGGATGGTTGCCATCGCTCCATACCCAGTCAGTAAATTCTTTCCTGATTTGCTCATCCCATCCATGATTCTGCCAGTACAGCCACTCGTTCTGAAAGACTATTCCATGTTCATCGGCCAGGTCATACCAGAAGTCAGGGGCAATACCTACACAGATGCGCATGGCATTCCAGTCGATTGACTTCGGGTCATCTATCAGCATTTTCTTTACCCATTCCCTGTCCCAGGGCAACGCATTACAGTCGGGATCTTCGAAAAAGCGGTGCAGCGTGATGTTGCTGCCCCTGAGATAATACTTCTCACCATTGAGATAGAAAAACTTCCCCCTCCTTTCAAAATCGCGCATCCCAAATACTGCTTCCGTTACATCAGACAGCTTTTCACCATCAAATAACCTGATTTCTGCCAGGTACAGGAATGGTTTTTCAGGCGACCACAAATTGAAACTGTCAAGGGAGATATCGGTCATAAAGGTTGTTTCATTATCGCGCACGGCATGACCTTCTGTCAATCCTTTGGCGATTTCACGCCCCGATAGCTTTTCCCTGATGATGATTTCAGCTCTGACTTTATCCTGCATGGGGTCGCCATACATTACCTGTTGAGGGTAGAAGCTGCGGACAAGAAGTTTGACTGTTACTTTATTATCTTTTACCGAAGGCAGTGCCAGTTTTTTCAGCACCTTTTGCTTCCCTGAAAATGAAAGAAAGACATCGTCCCAAATCCCCGGGATGTAATGAGCTTTTTCCTTATCGGTACTTCCTGCTGCATGGGGAGGAAGCCATATCCGTTCGCCAACCCTTATGATGATTTCATTCTCCTGGCCGTACTTCAGGTATTGTGAAACCTTCAGGTCAATGGGTGTATAGCAGGATACAGATTGTCCGGCATCCATACCGTTAATATATACCTGGGTGACATACTTGCTTTTCATGATGGTTAACATGGCCTCCGATGATTGCATTTCTGCCGGGATAAATACTTTCTTTTGATACCAGCTGTAACGGGGTTCATAATCAAGTTCGCGGAAATCCGACGCTTCTTCGCTGACTGTTTGTTCCGGCTTTTTAAACAGTTTGGAGTAACTGTCAATTGCAGGAGTGGCAAGGTGTATCAGCCCCGGGACCGGGCATTTGCGGGTGTATGCCAAAGGCGGGAATGCCTGAGCCGTTTGTTCAAACGCCCATTCACCGTTCAGGGAAATGATTTTACCTTCATTTTGGGCAATACATAAAACAGGAAAAAGTATGGCAAGCAGAAAACCGGCAGTTTTAGTCATGGAAATTGGTTTGAAGTTAAAATAAAAAACGCTGATGCACAGGTTGTCCCATACATCAGCGTTGTTGCAGTAACTGATTAATTTACGATTCCTGCAATTGCTGCACCTACCAGGCTCGAATTTTCAACTTCTATGATCTCATAGTAGCGTTTTTTGTCGCCGCTGAGGTATTCCTGCAGAAACTGTTCAAACATCTTCTGGAAGTTTTTCAGTTTGTAGAAAGTTGTGCCTTCAATTGTCATCAGCACAGGTTTTTCAGCCGATTTTGCTTTATCAGTTTTAAGAATGACTGCAGCAAGATTGGCTGCCACAAGTTTGGCTGCCCTTTCAATCATTGACTCAATGATTTCTCTTGCAGTTTGTTTGTCCCCTTCATTGGTAATGGCTTTTGCCAGCGGATTATTATCAAGCCCCACCCCTGAAACAAAATTGTTTACTTCCTCCGATGAAAGTTCCATCAGCTCTTTAATTGCATATTTTGATTCTTCGGAGAAAATACCTTCATTGGCAGCAACTCTTAAGGCTGTGGTGCAAACTCCGCCGAAGTAACCTCCTGATATCATTTTTTCAAACGAATACCTGCCCGGATTTTTTGTCTGTGAATCAAACAGCAGGTCGATGTCGGTACGTGGAACCTTACCAAAATTGCCCGATTCGATATTGATAATCATTGCATGATCAGGATCGAGCCCCTGTGTTTTTGTAATGTTTTTATTTGATTCAATGTAACAGGTATTTGTCCCTGTTCCAAGGATAAAGCCGATGTATGTGTCAAATTCCTTGCTGGCAGTGGCAGCTTTCCCTGCAAGAAGGGTCGCAACCGTATCGTTCAGAATCACCACATGCTTATCGGTTGCACCAAGTGCTTTCAGCATATTGACGCCCACCATTTCACCAATGACTTCGGGAGCTTTTATTTCCTTGCTCCATTCGAGAAGCTTGCCGTCTTTGTCGGGATAAATTTCAACGGCATAGGAGAAACAAAAGCCGATTTTGTTTGACACATCCTTGTAATCTTCAAGGTAAGCTGCCATGGCTTTGAAGAATTCTTCCTTCGATAATTCACGGTCAACAGCAGGCATTCGGCCGTTTCTCAAATCCTTTACCACAAGGTTCATGTTGTCGTCGAACCACATTTTGGCTGTCCTGAAGTTTGTGCCTCCCGCATCAATGGCAATCACCGGTTCATTGGGTTTTAACTGTCCCTCGGTTTCGATGTAGGTGGGTATCATCAGCAGCGAGCCTCCGTTGCCTTTCAGTCCTGATTCCATCTCACCTATAAAATCGTTCACCAGTTCATTCATATCAATTTCTGATGCCGAAAGCTGGTGTTTCTTTAAAAATTGCTGTGCTTCATTCATATTCATTGTAATTTCAAAGTTATTCCTGTTTTACTAAATTAAGATATTCATGTTGAATGCCAATGTAATGCATTATTTTATTTTGATGTACAGGTATATTATCCTTTTATAAAGCATTTTTCACCCTAAACACCCACGCATATTTCCCCTGATACGTGGCAGGTGTAATTTCAGGCATTGTGATGGTAAGTGTATCGCCCGATTTGCGTGAACGGACCCTTCCGTTATATCCAAGTAATGTCACTTCGCCTGCGTTTTTAAGTCCTTTCACAGCAACAGGAGATTGAGGGAACTCAGTGCAAAGCACATAAAGGTCATTGCCTTTCCTGGTGAAAAATACATTTTCCGACTTGTTCATATTTGCATTTTCCCACCTGCGTGTGCCATAGATGGCTTCGCCATTGATGTTCATCCAGTCACCCATATCGAGCAGCCGCTGCTGCTGGATGACAGGGATCCTTCCGTCGGAGGTAGGGCCAACATCAAGCAGCAGGTTTCCACCTGCTGCTACTTTTTCTATCAGCAAATCAACAAGGGCATCCGATGTCATATAGTGCTCAAGTGTTTCAATCTGGTTGTATCCGAATGAAGTCCCTATTCCCCGGCATTCCTCCCATGGCCTTTCCACTTCGCCGATGCCTTCATTGTTATGGACCATATCATATTCGGTTGTGAAATAACCACCGTGAACCCCACGGGTTTCTTTGCCCCAGCGGTCGTTTACTGCCACAGTTTCCTTTACAGGTGATTCATTGTAGAGCCATGCAAGGAACTCAGTGCTTTTCCATGTTTCACTCGGGTGGTCCCATTCTCCGTCGGTCCAGAAGACATCGGGTTCATATCGGTTAACCAGATCCTTCATCTGGGGAATCATGTGGTGGTCAACGTAGTTCTGTATGTTGTTCCGGTAAAGCGGGTTGTACCATTCATACAGTGAGTAGTAAAAACCCATGTGCAGCCCGGCATCTTTTACTGCCTGCGTGAGTTCCCCGCACAGGTCGCGGTGGGGGCCGATGTCCACACTGTTCCAGTTCCAGCTCTGCTCACTTGGCCAAAGGGTAAATCCTTCATGATGCTTTGAAGTCAGTACAACGTACCTGGCTCCTGCACGTTTAAAAACATCGGCCCAGTGGTTCGGATCAAAATGCTGTGCCTTGAACTGGGGTGCAAAATCCTGGTATTTGAACTGCTCCCCGTACATGCTGTTGTGGTAATCGCGAAACAGTTTCCCTGCCTTGCTGTCTTCATTGATGCGCCACCAGTACCATTCCGAATACTTGGCATAAACCCCGATGTCGGCACTTGCAGGTGCCCACGCCGGCACTGAATAGACCCCCCAATGGATGAATATCCCGAATTTGACGTCTTCAAACCATTGCGGTACAGGCCTGCTGTTAATCGATTCCCAGTTGGGCTGGTACTTCTGTGCGAAAGTTGTCATGATTATTAACACTGCTGTTAATGTGACTATTAATCTTTTCATGTTATAATGATTTAGTATGAATTCAGTTTTGTATCCCCTTATCCTGTTGTCAGGAATGTGTAAATGATTATATGGTTTACCTTCCGTTGTATTCCCTGAGTGCCTCAAACATGGCCACCATGTTTTCGACGGGCACATTGGCCTGTATGTTGTGAACGGTGTTGAAGACAAATCCCCCGTCTTTGTTGAAGATTTCACAATGACGCAGTACCTGCTCCCTTACTTCTCCGGGTGTGCCGAATGGAAGTACCTTCTGGGTATCGATGCCACCGCCCCAGAATACAAGCTGACGTCCGTATTTCTCCTTTAATGATTTTGGGTCCATTCCTGCAGCATTAATCTGCACCGGGTTGATGATGTCGAAGCCTGCATCAATGAAGTCACCCATCAGGGGCTCTACTGCCCCACAGCAATGTTTAAATGTCTTCCACTGGGTATTCAGGTGTATCCAGTCATTCAATTTTTTGTAGTATGGCAGCCAGATTTCCCTGAACTGTTCCGACGAGCAAAAGGTTGAATTCTGGGTGCCAAGGTCTGTCCCGCAGATGAAAACAGCATTTACTTTATTGCCTGCCACCCCATTGATACGCCTGAGATTCTCAATTGCAATTTCTGTCTGGCGGTCAAATATCTTTTTTATGTAATCGGGCCTGCTGAGTGTGCTCATGTACCATTCGGCCACATCACGTATCCCTTTGGGGTGACGCAGCTGCATACCCGGTACAAGTGCAATGTCGCCAAGGGCAGTTCCCCCGAATGATGCGATTACTGCCTTGCCTGAGGACCACACTTTGTTGATTTCCTTTTCCCAGTAATTCAGGTCTTCTTCGGTTAACAGGCCAAATTCTTCCAGATTGTCATCAACATTTAAATGCTCTTCCTCAATTGGATCCTGCCTGATGATGGCATCAAAAAAGTACCCGTTTTTAGGCATCCTTGCTGAGGGTGGTATCGATGTTTCACCTTCAGGGTGCATGAGCACATCTCCTTCCCCGCTGTAGGTAACATTGAATTTCATCGGGACCATAACCCTCTGCCCCCATGGTGTTTTCCATTCCTTGTAAGGGCCATGGTTGTTAAACCCGAACATATTGTTCCTGCCTGTTACTCCCACTACATCGATGCCAATGGGATCAATCAGCTCCCAGTCAACTTCACCCAGCATTTGAAAGGGTTCTGTGACCCTGATGGGTTTCCTTTGCAGTCCGTAATGCCTGCGCAGCCTCGACAAGGCATGCACATGAATGCCAGTGACGGCTGTTGACCCAAGGTCAATTACCACACGATCGGGTTGCTGATGATTTACTGTTTTTAAAAATTGTGCTCTTGAATCCATATCTGAAAATAAATTTGCCGTTAATGATTGCTCAATATAATTTAAAATGATGACCTGTAGTAGTGCATTTACAAATTTGTACAATTCATCATAACAATTGTTCTAAAACTGTTACAAAACAGGTTTTATATGGCCTGCCACATGCTTTTCCTTACTGCCATGTGCCGTTTTTTCATGCGGAGCCTCCTTTACAAGTTTGCGTTCCAGCTCCTCCAGTGAAATACCTTTTGTTTCGGGAAGGAATCGGTTTATGATGAAGAACCCGAGGATACAGATGACGGCATATATCCAGAATGTATTGGCAGCATTGAACCATTCGATGAAAATGGGGAAGGTGAGGGTTAGCAGGTAACAGGCTACCCATAATGAAAATGTGGCTGCCGACATGGCTGCGGCCCTTATTCTGTTTGGAAAAATTTCCGATAATACCACCCATACGGTTGGGCCCAGTCCAAATGCAAAGAAGGCAGGAGTGATGATAATGAACGACAGCAGCAGCCAGTCACCAGTTCTTCCGGTTGAGAACAGCAAGCCAATGATCGCATAGCAGACGGCCATACCGGCAGCTCCGGTGAGCATCAGTTTTTTCCTGCCGAAATGATCGATGACCCTCATGGCAAGAACCGTGAAGACTACATTCATTAACCCAATCAGTGTGGTCTGGAACAGTGCTGAATCAACGCCCAGGTTAGCCCTTGCAAATATATCGGGTGCATAGAAGAATATGACATTGATGCCTGACCATTGCTGGAAAACAGCCAGGAAAATTCCGATAAAAAGGATGAATGCGTACTTTTTCCGGAATGCCTCCCTTATAGTCCCGTTTTTCTCATGCCCTGCCAGAGAGGCCTTGATTTCTTTTAATTCAAGGGAAGCAAATTCAGGTCCGGCAATTTTATCAAGAACATGTTTCGCCCTGTCATCCTGTTGATGTGCTGCCAGCCACCTGGGACTTTCAGGAATAATGAACAACGCTGCAAAAAACAGTACTGCAGGGATTGCTTCTGCTGCCAGCATGTACCGCCATGCATCATCACCTGTGCGCGAGAGAAACCAGTTGGAGTAGTACGCAAGTGAAATCCCTGCAACTATTGTCAGCTGGTTTATCGAGACCATCCTGCCCCTGAGCCGCGCAGGTGAAACCTCGGCTATATAAACAGGCGCCAGTACCGATGCCCCGCCAACTGCCAGTCCGCCAACAATGCGATATAATACAAATATTCCGGCTGAGGTTGATGCCCCGCTTCCAATAGCTGAAACTGCAAACAATATGGCCGTAGCCATCAGGATTTTTTTCCGTCCATACCTTTCACCAAGCCTGCCGCTGTATCGGGCTCCCAACATGCATCCGATAAGGGCACTGCTCACCACCCAGCCTTTCATTGTTTCATCGAGCTGAAAATATTCCTGGATGTATGGAATCGTTCCTGAAATGACAGAGATGTCAAAACCGAACAGCAGGCCGCCCAGGGCAGTAACAAGTGAAATTGTCAGCAGATAACGGTAATTGACACTCATAGATCCGGTTTTGTTGATTTGCCCGAAAATACAAATTTACTTTGAATGTCAGGTGGATATTTGCTGTGACTGGTAAAGGGTTTTAAAACTCAGTACAGGCTGATCCTGTTTGTGGCTGCGGCTTTGCTTTCCCGGGTCAAATGATACCCATTTTCTTCATCAGGAATGTGGCATTCATGGTTTGGGTAACTCCGTCCTTGAGGAGGTAGTCAAACTGCATTTCATCATTGTCGAGTTTAATCTCAAAACATTTGTTGAATACCATCTGGGGATATTCATTTTCCATTTCGCTTATTTTCAGATCATGGGTTGCTATAATGGCAACTGCCTTAAGATGCAGCAATCTGCGTATAAGCTCCATCGAGCCGTTTAACTTGTCAACCGAATTGGTCCCTTTCAGCATTTCATCGAGAATAACCATGATCCGCTCTCCTGATTCAAGTTTGTCGAGAACTGTCTTAATCCGTTTAAGCTCGGCAAAGAAATAGGATTCATCTTTCAGGAGCGAATCAGTGGTCCGCATATTTGTATAGATCTTCACAGGGGTAAATACAAGTTTCAGGGCACATACCGGTGCTCCCGTCTGCCCCAGGAGGAGGTTTACTCCTGCTGTGCGAAGGAATGTGCTTTTACCGGCCATGTTTGCACCGGTAACAATGATGACCTTACCCCAGCCGTTGATATTAAAGTCATTGCTGACCCGTTTTTTTTCAGTTATAAGAGGATGGCCAAGCTGGCTGGCCTGTAGGGTATAGCCGCCTTCATGTATTTCAGGATAATTATATTCAGGATGATTGTTGGCAAGGTTTGCCAGGCTGAGCAGGGCATCTGTTTCTGCAATCACATCAAGCCATGCCACCAGTTTTTTTCTGTTACGGCGATGCCAGTCCCATAGCCTGACAACACACCTGACATCCCATACCAACAATGAGTTAAGGACAAGGCTGATGACAATGTTGTTACGGTATTCCAACTGATTGACCCGCTTTCTCAGTTGCCTGAGAATAATGCTTGCCTTTTCAGGTTTATTTGCTTTCTTCCTGAGATTTGACAGAAAAGGAGCCTTGAACTGGTTTGTTTCAATCAGTTCAAGCAATTGCGTATATTTTTCCAGCAGTTCCGACTTCCGGCCGAACATGATATAGAACTGTGAAACCTTCTTCCGGTAGGAATAAAGCACCCCCCACTGAACAATCATGGCAAGCACAAGCGGGAGTTTTGTCATGCCGGCCATTGCTGCTGCAAGCGAAGCCACAGTGATGAAGGTTAAGATGTTAATCAAAATCTGTAGTCGCGACGGGTTTTTGAGGTCAATCTGCTCTTTGCTCCATTGCCTGATTTCCTGGCTTGATGCTGCATTTTCGCTGAACAGTTTGCCGCTTGCCAGAAATTCCATTCGCCAGTCAGTCAGTTCCGAAAGTTCTTTAATGGCTGACTGCCGCTGTTCAATTTCCTCTTTCTGCAGAAAAGGGTTCCGCAGCCAGTCAGCAAGTTTTTGCCTTCCGCTTTGGGTTGAGGTACGGTTGATGAACTGAAAGACAGAACCTTCACCAAATAAATCCAGATCATATGAGTTGAAATGGGAAGGATCGAGAAAATCAGCACCATTGTCGAAGTGACTGAACTGATGGTCAAGTGCAAGAAGTTCGTTTTTTACAATCAGTTCAAGGGCCTGGAGCTTTCTCTTCTGCTGCTCAAGGCTGATATTCCTTTTCACTGCTGCAGCAAACAAAACCAGGAAGAACAGCATGGGTGCAACAGTGAACCAGCCGTGCCATCCCCAGAATATGAGCGGGATAAAAATAAAAACAAAGGTTAACAGCCTGAACCATCCTGACAACCTTATTTTTGATGTTGTTATTTTGAGTTCTGTTTCAAAATGTGATGCTTTTTCCTGATAATATGCTTGCAAGCGGCTGTTCATCCTACAGGTAATTGTAATGGTGGAGGAGGAAGGCCATGATAAATACAGTAGCTGAAAGAACACTGAAGACCAGCATGATAATCGCCATGTGGGCTCCGGAAAGCACCGTCTTCACAATTTTTGGATTCTTTGCAATAAAATACCGCGATTCAACCAGCATCATCAGTTTGAAAACCCCGTAACCAATTAACCACCCCAGCAGTCCCCCGCTGATGAGGTCAAGAGGGTAATGGACACCCGAGTATATACGGGAATATGAAACGATGACTGCCCAGAACAGCATCAGGAACCAGAATCCCCGGTTCCGGAACAGGCGGGTCAGAAAAGCAAAAATGGCAAATACATTTGCAGCATGTGATGAAACAAAGCCATACAGGCTTCCTTTCCGTAGCACATTATGTACCATGTGTTCGATTTCTGGATTATAGACTGGCCTGAAGCGCTGTATGTTTTCCTTCAGCAGTACCGATATCTGGTCACTGAGCAGGATGGTGAGCGATATGAAAATAATGATGATCCACGACTTGCTGCGGTAATTCCTGAAGATATAGAAAAGGATAATGGCAAAGAATGGGAACCAGGGTTCTTTCCGGGTTATCATCAGCATGATGGTATCCCAGAAATTGCTGTGGTAACCGTTCAGAAACAGGAAGATTTCAGTATCCAGCTCCAGTATTTTTTGCAGGAAATCCATCAGCTGTTAAGAATTTGCCAGATTTTATCTTTCAGTTGCTGAAGGTTGTAGCCAGTGATGGAAGAAAAGAACAGGTGGGGAATATCGCCAATTTCCCTGCTGATTTCCTGCCTGAGTTCCTCATCGAGCATGTCAGCCTTGCTGATGGCCAGGAACCGGTGCTTGTCGAGCAGTTCAGGATTGTACTTTTCCAGTTCGCTGAGCAGGATGTTATACTCCTTCAGGTAATCGGTGCTGTCGGCCGGAACCATGAAAAGGAGCATCGGGTTACGTTCTATGTGCCGCAGAAACCGCAGTCCCAGTCCTTTGCCTTCATGTGCACCTTCAATAATTCCAGGGATATCTGCCATTACAAAGGATTTGTCTTCCCTGTAACTGACAATCCCAAGGTTTGGTGTAAGTGTAGTAAACGGATAATCACCTATTTTTGGTTTGGCAGCTGAAACCACTGAAAGGAGTGTTGATTTTCCGGCACTGGGAAAACCTACAAGTCCTACATCGGCAAGAACTTTCAGCTCAAGAATGCGCCAGCCTTCTTCTCCTTCCTCTCCAGGCTGTGCAAAACGGGGTGTCTGGAAAGTTGCTGATTTGAAATGATCATTTCCAAGTCCGCCCCTGCCGCCCTTCATCATAGTTTTCTGCTCTCCGTGTTCTGTTATCTCGAACAGAAATTCGCCTGATTCAGCATCTTTTACGATTGTGCCCAGTGGAACTTCAATGATAACATCTTCACCATCGGCACCTGTCATCTTTTGTGCCCCGCCAGATTCACCGTCTCCGGCTCTGACGTGCTTGCTGTATTTCAGGTGGAGTAAAGTCCATTTGTGCTGGTTACCTTCAAGTATGATATGGCCACCCCTGCCTCCGTCGCCTCCGTCAGGACCTCCCTTGGGGACAAATTTCTCTCTCCTGAAATGAGCTGACCCGGCGCCTCCGTGCCCCGACCTGCAATGAATCTTAACGTAATCAACAAAATTCGTTTCGGCCATATATTATATTGTTTCCCCTGAAGCAGTAGGTGCTTCAGGGGAGGTAAACTGTCTTTTTATTTCAGCTATTGCAGTCCGTCAACAGTTTGTTTTAAACGGCCTGCAATTTCTTCAATGGTTCCCATGCCATCAATGCCATGGTATTTATCCTGTTCCTTGTAGTAGTCAATGAGGGGAGCAGTTTTCTGGTTGTAAACATTTATACGGTTTTCTATCACCGACTGATCCTGGTCATCAGCCCTTCCTGAAATCTTGCCTCGGCTCAGCAGCCTGTCGATAAGTTCCTGCTTTTCAACCTCAAGGCTAAGCATTGCAGAAATAGGTGTTCCGTTTTTATCAAGCAGTTCATCCAAAGCCCCTGCCTGATCTACTGTACGTGGAAATCCATCGAATATAAAACCTTTGGCATCAGGATTTGCCAGAAGTTTGTGTTCAATCATGCCGATAACAACTGCATCAGGCACCAGTTCTCCCTTATCCATATATGTTTTGGCCTCCAGACCAAGTTTCGTGCCTGCTGCCAGTTCATTCCGAAGCAAATCACCAGTTGAGAGGTGCAGCAATCCATATGAATTGATTAAAAATTCAGCCTGTGTACCTTTCCCTGCTCCAGGAGGACCAAATAAAACAATGTTTAACATGATTGTGTTTTTATTCATTAATAACTGAGTATATGTCTCGCAGGTTACGGCCATATCCATCGTAATCAAGCCCGTAACCAACGATAAAATCATTTGGAATCTCCATGCCTACATAATCCAGCTGCACTTTCTTTTTCAATGCGTCAGGTTTGAGCAGAAGGGTGGCTATCTTCACTTCACTGGGATTGTGATGATGAAGCTGCTCTGTAATGTGATCTATGGTATGCCCGCTGTCAACAATATCTTCAAGGACAACAACTGTGCGCCCTTCTATCTTTTCATTCAGTCCGATAAGCTGTTTAATCTGCCCTGTGCTGGAATCACCATTGTAGGATGCAAGCTTTACAAAAGAAATTTCAGTATCTACCATCTCGATATTTTTGTACAACTCGGCTGCAAACATAAATGAACCGTTGAGAATGCAAAGGAACAGCGGATTTTTTCCGGCAAGGTCCCTGCTGATATCCCTGGCCATTTTTTCTACAGTGTCGCGAATATCTTCATATCTGATAAACAGTTGAAACTTTTTATCATGAATGTTAATTTGCTTCATTTAAAGAAAATTATTTTTTAAAGTTGCTTTAATGCAGTAATTTCGTATAAAATTAAAAGCACAAATTAACAAAACAATTTGGTTAACTGAAAGTATATTATTTAAAAGATGAATCCAAAAGTTAGTATTATTATGGGCAGCACCTCCGATTTGGATGTGATGTCAAAAGCGGCACAATTGCTCGAGGAATTTCAAATACCATTCGAAATGAATGCTTTGTCAGCCCACCGTACACCCGATGAAGTGGAGACGTTTGCAAAAAGTGCAAGGGAACGGGGAGTGAAAGTAATCATTGCAGGTGCAGGAATGGCAGCACACCTCCCGGGTGTCATTGCTGCAATGACACCACTGCCTGTAATTGGCGTGCCTATTAATGCAAGTATGGCAGGGTTTGATTCAGTTTTGTCAATTGTGCAGATGCCCCCCGGAATACCGGTAGCCACTGTAGCGGTTAATGGTGCTATGAATGCTGCTATCCTTGCGGTGCAGATGATGGCAACTGGTGACAGTGACCTGATGCAGAAAATGATCGACTATAAGCAAAGCCTGAAGAAGAAAATTATTAAAGCAAATCAGGAACTTGCGGAGGTAAAATATCAGTTTAAAACAAACTAAGTTCCTTCTGCATCGTGAATATCTTCTGACATATACCTGAAAAGCTGACCCCGGTATTATCATTTCCCTTATCCGGTAAGTGAGGGATAAACCGGGTTCAGCTGCATGAAAAAAACCCTTCTGCGTAACCAAATACCTTTGAACCAAGATTATTAACCGATGAATCTTTCCCCGATCGAACGTCTGCTGGCGGGGTGTGTCTTAATTTTAATTGGTGGGTTTGCTCCACTGCATTCGCAGGCATTACATAACTACAGGGCCGGTGCCCGTTCCCTGGCTCTTTCGCACGCTTCCGTTTCATTTAGTGATTTGTGGTCGGTTTTTCATAACCAGGCCGGGCTTGCCAGCATAAAAGGTGTAAATGCAGGGGCCTTTTTCCAGTCGGAATTTGGTATCAGACAGCTTTCACTCGCTGCAGGGGCAGTTACGCTTTCTGCCGGTGAAGGCACCTTCGGACTAAGTTTCTACCGCTTCGGACCGGGTTCATACCATGAGGATAAACTCGGTATCGCTTATTCCCGCACATTCTCCAAATCTGTCAGGGCAGGCATCCAGCTTGACTACTTCAGCATATTGTTTCCTGAAAATGATCAGCCTAAAGGATTTGCAACCTTCGAAGCAGGGCTTATTTGTGTCCCTTCCTCCAACGTAAATATCGGGATTCATGTATTTAACCCTTTATCAGCTGGTATAGAATGGACTGAGGGCAAACAGAACATGCCTCTCATCATCAGGGCCGGCGGGCATTGGTCATTCAATGAGGCCCTTCTGCTGGCAATGGAGGCTGAAACTGAACTGCACAATCCGGTAGTGGTAAAGTCAGGGGTTGAGTTTAAGCCTGCCGGAAATTTTGTACTGCGCGCCGGTGTTTCAGGCAAACCTGTTAAATATACTGCGGGTATGGGCTTTATAACAGATGTTTTTGCTGCCGATATTGGTTTTGGATACCATGGGAACCTGGGTATTACACCTTCTGTATCTGTTCAGATATTCCTGAGATGAAAAAGCGGATTGCCATTATTATTTTTGCTGTGGCTGGTTTGTATCATGCTGAAGTCCAGGGCCAGCAACCAGTAGTAAATAACAGTATTGAGGCTGTCATCGAGTCGATCATTGAAGAAATTGACGAGGAGACCGATATCTCCCTCATGATTGAAGATCTGGAATCACTGGCAGAAAAACCGTTAAATATAAACATGGCAACTGCTGAAGACCTGGGAAGGCTTCACTTGCTTGATGAGGTTCAGATAGAAAAGATTATTGAATATCGCACGCTGTACGGACCAGTTTATTCAATATTTGAATTAAATGCTGTGGATGGCCTGCATCCTGATATCCTGACAAAAATGGAACCTTTCATCCATTTTGGACCGGTCGATGAAAAAAAACCTGGTCTGGCAGAAACATTAAATTACGGACGGCACGAAATGCTTTTCAGAAGCATTGGTACTGTACAAAAAGCCAAGGGATATATTGCAGATGATGATGGCAAGGTTCCTTTTGAAGGGAACCGTTACCGCTACTACAGCAGGTACAGGTTCACTTCAGGTGATAATGTTTCGGCAGGAATTACTGCTGAAAAAGATCCTGGTGAAGGTTTTCTCAGTCAAAGTAATCATTATGGCTTTGATTTCTACTCAGGCCACCTGAGTTTCAGACTCAACAAGGTAATCAGCAGAATAATTGTTGGCGATTATGTTGTGCGTAGTGGTCAGGGCCTGGTCATCTGGCAGGGCTTTTCAGCGGGGAAATCATTTTATACCCAGAATATTGTGAAAACAAACCAGGGCATAAGACCATATACTTCCACCGATGAAAACATGTTTTTCAGGGGTGGCTCTGCCTCACTTCAAATGGGCAAGGCAAGCCTTCATTTATTCTGTTCAAGAAAGAATATGGATGCCAATATTGCAGGTTCTGATTCTTCTGGATGGCATTTTACAAGTATCCAGTCTTCAGGTTTGCACCGGACTCCCGGAGAAATTGAGGACAGGAAGAGTGTAACTGATCTAAACACCGGGGGCATCATGAACTGGCGGACAGGAAACTTACGCATTGGCACTACATTTTTGTACAGGCAGTTCTCAATGCCTTATCAGCCGGCCACTCAGCTTTATAACCTTTTTTATTTCAGAGGCAGGGAGAATTATGCTGCCAGTGCCGACTATCTTTATAACAGGGGAAAATACCGTCTGTTTGGTGAAGTTGCAGTATCTAAATCTGGAGGTACTGCAATTCTGCATGGATTAACGGCCTGGCTCCACGATCAGTTCCAGCTTTCGCTCCTGTACAGGAATTTCGCCCGGGACTATCATGCCTTGTGGGCCTCGCCGTTTGCCGAAGGCAGTGCTGCTGCCAATGAAAGCGGTCTTTATGCAGGAGTTCGTTTATTGCCTGTACGTTTTGTAACTGTTTCATCATATGCTGATATTTACCGCTCACGCTGGATGAAGTACACAACAGCAGCACCTTCGGGCGGATATGATTTTTTTGTGCAGGGTGATTTCAATTTTTCACGCAGGTTCCAGTTTTATATCCGGTACAAGAATGAAGAGAAGGAAAGAAAATTCCTCATGGATGAGAAGTATCAGAACCTGCCGGAGATTGTCAGAAAAAGCAGGTTGCATATCCAGTTCAAGCCATCAGAGCCTGTTACTTTAAAAACACGGATTGAATATATTTATTACAATGGATTGAAAACAGAACATGGATTGCTTGTGTTTCAGGATCTGCAGATAGCTCCCCAAAAATTTCCGGCTACCTTTTCGGCAAGAGTGGCATGGTTTAATACAGAAGGCTATTATTCCAGGGTTTATGCCTATGAAAATGATCTTTTATATACTTTTGCTGTTCCGGCATTATATGGTGAAGGCATCCGTACTTACCTGAACCTGAAGGTGAAACTTGTTAACAACATTGATGTATGGATGAAACTTGCTGAAAGCCTGTATCTCGGTTCAGAATCTGTCGGATCAGGTTATAATGAAATACAGGGCAATCACAAGACTGAAGTAAAGTTTCAGCTGAGGGTGAAATTTTAACCTTTTTCATTTACTTTGTCGGCTTTAAAAAATGCAGCATGGAATATAATTTTGATGACATCCGCCCCTATTTCGACAGTGAGGTTAAGCAGAAGATCAGGCTCATGCTGAAAGACCCTGCTTTTGAACGTGTGCTGATTCATCTTTTTAAATCGCGGCCAAAGGTGGAAATGGTTAAACTGCAATTGCGGATGATTAGAAAGATCAACCAGTTGCAAGGGACATTCATCTATGACTTGCTCAACTGGATCATCAATAAAACATCCGATGGACTTTCCTGTACAGGGCTTGAAAATCTCGATAAGAAAAAGCCCTACCTGTTCATATCCAATCACCGCGATATTATTCTCGATGCTGCCCTTATGAACCTTCTTATTTTCGATAAGGGGATGAACACTACCCAGATAGCAATCGGCAATAACCTGTTGCTTTATGAATGGATTGAACATGCGGTTAAACTTAACAGGGCATTCATTATCAAACGGAACCTGCCTCCCCGTGAATTGCTTGAGTCATCGAAAAAAGTATCACAATTCATCAGGAAATCCATTACACAGGATAATCTTTCAGTTTGGATTGCACAGCGTGAAGGCCGTACAAAAAACGGATTTGACAAAACTCAGGAGAGTTTGTTAAAGATGTTGAATATGAGCAATTCCAAAAGTTTTTCCGGGGGTTTCAATGAACTGAATATCGTGCCGGTTTCCATTTCATACGAAATTGAACCCTGCGGTCTCGCAAAAATGAAGGAACTTATCAAGAAAGAGCATTACGGAGAATTGAAAACCAGTAAAGATGATCTCAAAAGCATGTCCATGGGGATTTATAATCCCAAAGGAAGGATGAGGTTTTCTTTTGGTGAGCCCATTGAAATTAATTTTGAAGAGGCCAGGAACAACGAGCAAAAAAACCAGCAGGTAAAAGAACTTGCTGAAATCATTGACCGGCAGATTTATGCCAACTTCAAGCTTTGGCCCAATAATTACATTGCCTACGATATGCTCATGCCTGAACCCCGGTTTACCGACAGGTATACGGCTCATGAGAAAAAAGAGTTCAGGAATATGATCGAACAGGCAATGATTCATATCGATTTTCCGATTACCGATATACAGGAGCGGTTTCTGAAACTTTATGCAAATCCGGTAATCAACAAATTAAAGGTAAAGAATATCTGATGGCGGGGTTTACAGTTATCTGGGACTGGAATGGTACCCTGTTGAATGACCTTCATCTGTGCATCAGGTCAATCAATTCATTGCTTGAGATCAGGAAACTGCCCTTACTGACAAGTAAGGCTTACAGGGATGTTTTTTCTTTTCCCATCAGGGATTACTACAAGGCAATAGGTTTCGACCTTGACACCGAAGATTTTGCTGTTCCTGCAAATGAATTCATTGGATTGTATGAGGCAGGTGTGGGCAATTGCAGTTTACATGAGCAGGCGATGGATGTACTTGTTTCGTTCAGGGAAAGGGGATACCGGCAGTTTGTTCTGTCGGCAATGCATATCGAAATGCTGGAACTGACCCTGAAGCACAACGGGATATATCATTTTTTCGAAGATGTCGCAGGACTGAATGACCATTATGCTGTGTCAAAAGTGGAACTTGGCCTGCAGCTGATTGAAAAACACAGGCTTGATGCCTGGAATACAATCATGATAGGCGATACAGACCATGATTTTGAAGTTGCCCGGGCTATGGGCATCACCTGCATACTGGTTGCCGACGGGCATCAGTCGGTACAGCGGCTGGTAAATACAGGGGCGCCTGTTATCCAAAACCTGTCAGAGCTGTTGGTCTCTGATCTGACAATACATTTTCGCTGAATCACTGCCTGCTCATCCAGGGGGCTAAAGTATCAGATGAAGTCCCTTTTTTTGATATCCCTGATAAAGAGTTGAAGGCTTGTTTTGCCACGGTATTCATTCTCAGTAATAGAATAGCAAACATCAAAGGGCAGCCCTGAAGTAATCAGGTCGAACTTGTCTTTCTGGTTGAAAGCAATGCCGGGGAAAATACCTGAATTGATATCAGGCTCCACAAGGTCAAGCTTCAGGTGCTCCTGGTTTTTACCCACAAGCCTGCTGGTACCTGCATCAAACACATCTTCAGTTATAAAAACAGGCGTCATATTGTGCGGCCCGAAGGGGGCAAACTGCTTCAGTATCCTGTAAAAGCGGGGGGTTATCTCACTGAGACTGATTTTGGAATCGACATCTATCGACTGCACCTGCGACAAATCGGTGAGCTGTGTTGTAACAATTTCCTCGAACCGGCGCCTGAACTCAGGAATGTTTTCAATTTTAAGGGTCAGTCCGGCAGCATACATATGCCCGCCATACGATTCCAGCAAATCACTGCACTTGCCGATGGCTTCATATAAATCAAAATCTTTAACTGATCGTGCCGATCCTGTGGCAAGGCCGTTTGATTCGGTAAGAATAATCGTAGGGCGGTAAAACTGCTCGGTTACCCTTGAGGCCACTATTCCTACCACTCCCTTGTGCCAGTCGCGGTTGTACAGCACTGTGCTGTTCATGTTTTTCATCTGGGAGTTTTTCTCGATCATGTCGAGTGCTTCCTGGGTAATGTCGCGGTCGAGGGTCTTTCTGATTTCGTTAAAGGAGTCGATTTCCTCTCCCAGGATGTCTGACTTATCCTCATCATTCGATACAAGTATCTGCACCGACTTCTTTCCATGCTCTATTCTTCCTGATGCATTGAGCCTTGGTCCAATCTTGAAAACAATATCACTCACTGTGATATCGCTTCCGTTTATCCCTGCCAGGTTAATGATCGTCTGGAGACCCATGCCCGGGTTCGAATTCAGTTTCTTAAGCCCGTAATAGGCAAGGACCCGGTTTTCACCTGTAATAGGCACAATATCGGAAGCAATACTTACAACCACCAGGTCGAGCAGGTCATAAATTTCTTCCAGTTCAATGTTGTTGTTCTGACAGTATGCCTGGAGCAGTTTGAACCCGACTCCGCACCCCGAAAGCTCCTTGTACGGATAGTTACAGTCGGGTTGTTTGGGGTCGAGCACTGCCACTGCCGGGGGAACCTCCTCATCGGGATTGTGATGATCACAGATTATAAAATCGAGTCCCCGTTTTTTTGCTTCCTTTATCTTTTCTACTGCCTTAATTCCGCAGTCAAGGGCAATAATCAGGGAAAAACCATTTTCATGGGCATAATCAATACTCTTGTTTGAAATGCCGTAGCCTTCGCTGTACCGGTTGGGAATATAATATTCTATGTGGGTTAGCCTGTTTTTGAGAAAGGTGTACATCATGGCAACCGATGTGGTACCATCCACATCATAGTCGCCGTAAATCATCACTTTCTCCTGGGTGGCAATGGCTGATTCAAGGCGTGTCACTGCATTTTCCATCCCCTTCATTAAAAAGGGATCATGAAGGTCGCTCAGGCGCGGGCGGAAGAAAGCCTTGGCTTCATTGAAAGTTTTTATTCCCCGTTGCACAAGCAGACGGGCAATTGTCATGTTCACATTTAACGCTGCCGAAAGATGCTTGATTTCATTCGGATCGCCCTGCTTTTTTAGGTTCCATATCTTTTCCATGGCATATTTTTTCGGTCAGGATTTGCAAAGATAACAATTGTGCATGATTTTCACCCGGAGCTGTGAACATGAAAAAGTAAACCCGCATCTTTTATTATATTTGCCAAAATTTTTTTATATGACCATGAATCATTCGGAATTAAGCGAACAGGAGATAATTAGAAGAGAATCACTTGCTAAACTGCGTGAACTGGGTATCGACCCATACCCTGCTGCAGAATATAAAATAAATGCCACTGCCGAACAAATAAAACAGGAATACAGCCAGGAGGAGAATAATTTTCAGGAGGTAAGCATCGCAGGCCGTATCATGAGCCAGCGTATTATGGGAAAAGCTTCCTTTGCAGAAATACAGGACCACACAGGCCGGATACAGATTTATGTCAGCCGCGATGAAATTTGTCCTGGCGATGACAAGACCATGTATAACGATGTTTTCAGGAAACTTCTCGACAGGGGCGATATTATCGGTGTCGAAGGTTTTGTTTTCCTAACCCATATGGGGGAAATTACAATCCATGTAAAGAAGTTTACAATTCTCAATAAGTCACTCCATCCGCTGCCTGTTGTAAAGGAAAAGGAGGGTGTGCTTTTTGATGCCTTCACTGATCCTGAACAGAGGTACCGCCAGCGTTATGTCGACCTGATTGTGAACCCCAAAGTGAAGGAGGTTTTCATCAAGCGTACCAAAATTGTTGATACCATCAGGCAGATGTTCAACGAAAACGGGTACCTTGAAGTGGAGACCCCAATTTTACAGGCTATCCCGGGGGGTGCCGCCGCAAGGCCCTTTATCACCCACCACAATGCCCTGAATATCCCTTTATACCTTCGTATTGCCAATGAACTTTACCTGAAACGTTTAATCGTAGGTGGTTTTGAAGGAGTGTATGAGTTTGCAAAGGATTTCCGGAACGAAGGGATGGACCGTACCCACAATCCTGAATTTACAGCTCTCGAAATATATGTGGCCTACAAGGATTACAAGTGGATGATGACATTTACTGAAAATATTGTTGAACGGGTGGCCCTGGCATTGCATGGCACAACTAAGGTGCAGGTTGGTGACAATATTATCGATTTTAAAACGCCTTATCCCAGAGTGACAATGGCCGATTCTATCAGGGAGCATACCGGGTATGATATCCTGGGGAAAAATGAAGGGCAGCTCCGGGAAATATGCGATAAACTGGGCATTCCCACCGATGCTTCAATGGGTAAAGGGAAACTCATCGACCAAATCTTTGGCGAAAAATGTGAACATTATTATATCCAGCCTACCTTCATCATCGATTATCCCGTTGAAATGTCGCCACTCACCAAACGGCACCGCGATAACCCTGAACTGACCGAACGGTTTGAGCTGATGGTGAATGGCAAGGAAATCGCCAATGCCTACTCCGAACTGAACGATCCGATCGATCAGCGTGAAAGATTCGAAGAACAGGTGAAGCTTCTTGAAAAAGGCGATGATGAAGCCATGTTCATCGATCAGGATTTCCTCAGGGCACTCGAATATGGTATGCCGCCAACATCAGGTATGGGAATGGGTATCGACCGACTGACAATGTTCATGACAAACCAGCCTTCTATCCAGGATGTGCTTTTCTTTCCGCAAATGAAACCTGAAAAGAAAAAGGCAGAGCTTACCGAAGAAGAGAAACTGGTTTATGAAATCCTGAAGCAGCATAACGAGATGCTCCTGAACCAACTGAAGGAGCTGGCCGGGCTGAGCAACAAGAAGTGGGATAAAGCGGTCAAGGGCCTCTCCAGGCATAAACTGATTAAAGTGGAAAATAATGAAAGGGGTTTGTTCGTTGAACTGATCAATGAACGTGTGTAGCTGAATGAACCGGAACTGACCTCCATCGGACATTGACGGCTGATTGATTTTACTTTAACCTGGTTAAATGTTGAAAATGCAGAAGTTTTTTACATTGCTTATTCTTGTATTGTTATATCTCCCCAATCTGAAGGCCCAGTATGTAAATACCGATTCCCTGGTCATTATGCCGGGATATGATATCCCTGTTACGCTCATCCAGGCCGATTCGGTTAATTTCTTCTCGCCTGACGTTGAATTCTTTGCCGGCCAGGAGTTCCTTCCCGGCGATTATATAGCAACAGGGCAAATGCTCCAGAATTTTGCCCTTCCTTCCTATGGAAAGGTTATCAGCCGCTACGGACCGCGGTCAGGACGTATGCATACGGGGACCGACCTGAAAATGGATAAGGGCGATACCATTTATGCCGCCTTTTATGGCACTGTTACCCGTGCTAAGTATTATTACGGTTATGGCAATATGGTGGTTATCGATCATGGAAACGACATCGAAACCAGCTATGCACATCTTTCAGGTTACCTTGTAAGACCGGGTGATAATGTGACAAAGGGACAGCCAATCGGTCTGGCAGGAAGTACCGGCAGGGCAACCACAAATCACCTTCATTTTGAAATCAGGGAAAGGGATCGCCATTTCGATCCTGAGCTTGTTTTTGATTTTGCTGCCGGAACTGTGAAGGGTACTGTGCAGCATGTCAGCCAGCTCGCCGAATTAAAAAAGGAGACACGCACCGATGTTGTTTCATCACGTGAAACTGTACCATCTCATTATACCGTAAGAAGTGGTGACAACCTGTGGAAGATTGCCCGAAAGTACAAAACTACCGTCCAGATGCTGTGCCAGCTCAATAATCTGAACCAAAATTCAGTACTGTCAGTTGGCACCACTTTGAAACTTTATTGATTCCGGTTAAACACTTACAGTATTTCTGCGTTTTACATGGACATATTGTAAAAGTAAAACAGTTTAACTATGAGAACAGTAGGTATTATTTTACTTATTCTGGGAATTATCGGTCTCATCATTTTCGGTTACCAGGCAATGCAGGAATCAGAATCATTCAGTATCCTCGGAATGGATGTCGCTGTAAGTTCTGCTAACTGGACACCTGTTATCTTTAGCGGAATTATTGCTGTAGTGGGGTTGATTCTAACACTGGCAGACAGAAGGAGGTAATAAAGGTACCAGAATAATTTATCACGAAATATGGCGGGTAGATACTGTTACCGGTGAACATACCCTCATCAGTGAAATGTATAAATCTTTATGATTTTGGTGAAAGGAATTTGATGTTGTATTTCCTGAAACCGTTTGTCAGAAAAATTTCATTTTCCTGTCAGGTTATTTGCGACAGCAATCATTGAAAATCCTGAAAAGTTGGTAATTGCAAATAAATGCAGCCTGTTTCAGTATGTCATTAAACAACAACAAAAAAGAAGGTACCATCAATGGCACCTTCTTTTTTGTTGAGGCAGGTTGTGACAGAAAATAATCAAAATGGGTTTAATGGAAATCTGAATAACCTGATTTTCAAATCCCCTTAGCATTTCTGTCGAGTTGTTCTTCTTCAGTAAAGTCATTGGTACAGGTATGGCCTGGCAGCGGAAGGATGCGCTCATGAATGGCATCAATAATCCATTCGGGTTGTGGAAAAAAATAATCTTCCAGTTCATGGGCCGGGGTTATCCAGTTCCGTGAACCTACAACCACCGGTGGTGCATCGAGGTAATCAAAGGCCAGTTCTGTAACGTTGGATGCAAGCTCACGCATAAACGAACCACGTGCTGATGCATCACCTGAAATAACAATCCTGCCTGTCTTTCTTACCGACTCTATCACTGTCTCATAATTGAATGGTACAAGCGAACGGGCATCAATCACTTCTGCCGATATCCCGTATTTTTCTTCCAGAATTTTAGCGGCATCGAGTGCCCGGTACAGGGTCGCACCGATGGTAATTATAGTTATATCGTTTCCTTCCTTTTTTATATCGGGTTCACCCATCGGGATTTCATAATATCCTTCTGGCACGCCATCCTGGTGGAACATTTCGCCGATATCGTAAATGCGCTGGCTCTCAAAAAACACAACAGGGTCAGTGCCCTGCAATGCTGCATTCATCAGTCCCTTTGCATCATAAGGTGTTGCAGGGAACACAACTTTCAGCCCGGGAATATGTGCTGCCAGTGCGGTCCAGTCCTGTGAATGCTGGGCCCCGTATTTCGAACCTACAGAAACGCGCAGCACTACCGGCATTGTCAGTACATTGCCGCTCATGGCCTGCCATTTGGGCAACTGGTTGAATACTTCATCGCCGGCCCTGCCAAGGAAGTCGCAGTACATGATTTCTGGGATTACCCTTCCACCACACATGGCATACCCGATGGCAGTGCCAACAATGGCTCCTTCTGAAATGGGTGAATTAAACAGCCGGTGGTAGGGCAGGGCTTCGGTAAGTCCCCTGTATACTGCAAATGCACCGCCCCAGTCACGGTTTTCTTCACCATATGCAATCAGGGTGGGGTCTTTATAAAACCTGTCAATAATGGCTTCAAAAATGCCGTCGCGCAGGGCGTATGTCTTTATCTTCGAATGCGGCTTCCCATTGCTGTCGAACATGAACCGCTCTTTGCCTGCCAGTTGTTTAACCCTGGGATTTTCCTCCATCGGGTGGTTTACCTCCGGCTCACGGTCTTCCATTCTGTCGGCCGAACGGTTGCTGAACATCATCTCACCAATCAGGTTCGGGTATTTCCGCATATCCATGTGGGGTGAAACTTCATCGTCAATGGCAAGCTTCAGTACCGAAGTTGTCATTTCCTGGGCCTGCTGCCTGATTTGCTCAAGTTCGTCAGGGCCGGCAATGCCTGCTTTGATGAGCTCGTTCCCAAACCATGCAATGGAGTCATGTCTTTCCCAGGCTTCAACCTCCTCTTTTGAACGGTACGATGAGGCATCGGAAGGTGAATGGCCGCTGTACCTGTAGGTAAGCACATCAAGAAGGACAGGGCCCCGCTTTTCCTCAATGATTTTTCTTTTACGCCTGTAGGCATCAATTACGGCAAGCGGGTTATAGCCATCAACCCGTTCAGCGTGCATCTGGTCCTTGTTGAGCCCCGCACCGATGCGTGCAGCCACTTCATAACCCATTGTCTCGCCACAGGTTTGTCCGCCCATGCCATACTGGTTGTTCATGATGTTGACTATAAGGGGCAGACCGCCTGCCATGTCGCCCTCCCACAACTGGCTGAACTGATCCATTGTGGCAAATGAGAGCCCTTCCCATACTGGCCCGCAGGCCATGGAAGCATCGCCTATGTTTGCCACTACTATTCCTTTCTTCCGGTTTACTTTCTTATACAGGGCTGCTCCTACAGAAATATCGCCCGAACCACCTACAATGGCATTGTTCGGGTAAACGCCAAATGGGGTGAAAAATGCATGCATTGAGCCCCCAAGCCCTTTGTTGAACCCTGTTTCACGGGCAAATATCTCGGCCAGCGTGCCATACAGCAGGAATTTTACTGCAAGTTCCCTGACTGTACCGGTGTGGCCGGCCTTGACAGGTGCAAGCGTGGTCCCTCCAAAATGACTTTCCATGATGTTTTCCAGTGATTGTTCATCAAGCTTTTCAATGGCCGAAAGTCCTTTTGCAAGAATTTCGCCGTGACTGCGGTGTGAACCGAAAATGAAATCATCCACATCAAGGGTATAGGCCATCCCTACAGCTGCCGCTTCCTGCCCGATGGAAAGGTGGGCAGGACCCGGATGATTGTATGCCACACCATTGTATTCGCCCCTGGTTTTAATCAGGTTCAGCATGGTTTCAAATTCGCGGATAATCACCATGTCGTGGAATATACGCAGGAAGTCATTCACCGAAAAGTTTTCCTTTTCCTCTTCTATTGTCCTGTTGTACTGGTTTACAGCGATGGGTTTAAACTCCAGCTGCCGGGGCCTTCTTACCTCATCGGGATTTATAAATTGTCCTTTTGGCATTTCTTTAAATTTAAAGTGAAATCATCTTTTTTCCTGTTCGTGCCCACATTGCAGGCACCGAAGTTTCTGATTATTGTATTGCTTTCAGTTGTCAGACATCAAGTTGTTCTATCTGATTTTTAATTTCAGCCAGAAAACGGGTTGCTTCACCACCGTCAAGCGCCCTGTGATCATATGTGAGCGAAAGCCCTATGACAGGTACAAACCCGTAGATGCCTTCTTCAATTTCCATTGGCCGCGGTATGATTGTACAAACACCCAGGATGGCTGTCTGGGGCAGGTTGATAACCGGGGTAAAGATTTCAACACCATAATTTCCGAGGTTCGAAACAGTGAACGAGGCTGCTTCGGGTTTCAGCAAATCAGGATTGATATTTCCGCTGCGCGCCTGGTCCGACAACTGCTTCAGCCTGTATGAGAGGCCTGTGACTGAAAGTTCATCTGCATTGCGGAGTGATGGCACCATCAGGCCCCTTTCCGTGTCGACTGCCATTCCGAGGTGAACCTTTTTGAACCATTTCATCTGGCCATCCAGGTAGTGGGTATTTGCCTGGGGAAACTTTTCAAGTGCCCTGATAACAGCAAAGCATACCAGGTCGTTAATCGTAATGTTCTGCTGTATCCTTCCGGCAGCAAACTCGTATTTGTAATATTTCCTGAGTTTGAGCAGCTTTCTTGCATCGGCTCCCAGATGGTGTGTGAGTTGTGCCGAGTTCTGCAGCGACTGGTGCATGGCGTTGGCTATCAGCTTCCTGATATTTGGGATGTTCCTGATTTCGAAATCATCGCCGGTCTGCAGTACCTGTGTTTTAGGCGGGGCAGGGGCTGCCGTGGTTTGCTGTGGCGCAGCAGTCCTTGCTGATTTTGCCGCAGCCTGCTCCACGTCACGTGCAATAATTCTTCCCCTCGGGCCTGTACCTTTCAGTGAACTGACATCAACACCCAGTTTGCCGGCCATATTTTTTGCCAGTGGCGAAACCCTTATCCTGCCATCCGGTCCTGATTCCTCCACATCGAATTCTATCACCTTGGGTGACTCTTCCTCCTTTTCAGAAACCTGCTCCCGCGGCTCACTGAAGGCTGAAACGCTTTCACTGCCAGGAGCGAATTCTGCGGCTGACTCTCCTTTACTGCCTATTACAGCTACATTTGCAAGCACCGGAACCTCATCGCCCTCTTCATAGAAAACAGCAAGCAGTATCCCGCTTTCTTTTGCTTCTTCTTCAAAGGAGGCTTTGTCGGTTTCGTAAGAGAAAAGCAAGTCACCTTCGTTTACTTCTTCTCCAACCGATTTATACCACTGGCCCAGGATGCATGTTTCAACCGACTGCCCCTGGCGGGGCATTAAAACGGGTGTTGCCATTATTTTTGATTTATATGATACTTGTATTTACAAATTTAATCAGTCAAACCTGCCTGTTTAACTGACGTGGTAAAATTATAATTTATAACTTGTAAATACAAGTTGTTTATTATCTTTTAAAATATTTTTAATTTTGATGCATGAATCAGGCAGTACCACAATACCGGAAATTGTACGAGTTGTTGCGCAAGCATATTCTTTCAGGTGTATATGAAGAAGGCAACCTTCTTCCCTCCGAGAATGAGTTGAGTGCCTTGCATGGCATGGCCAGGCCTACAGTGCGGCAGGCCCTGGAGTCGCTTGTAAAGGATGGGCTCATCCAGAAAAGGCAGGGCAAGGGGAGCATTGTCAGGAAGCCGCCCCTGAATATCGGGATACTTTCGATTGCAGGAACTGCGTCAGCCATCGGGGTAAGGTACCTCAAAACCGACATCCTCCGGAAACCTGTAGTCAGGCAATGGCCCACCCGGTTCGCATTTGAGCTTGAAGATGCCGAACGGGAATCGGGCTGTATTTATATGGAGAGGCTGAGATATGTCGGTGATAAACCGGTTTTTTATGATATCAACCACCTGCCCAATATTAATCTGCCCAGGTTTACATCACGGTCGTTTGAAAATAAATCGCTGTTTGAAATCCTGCGCACAGGTTACCAGGTGGAAATTCTGGGAGGTGAACAACAACTGAAAGCAATTGTGCCTGACACTCAGATCAAAAAACTCCTCAGGCTCGATGCCGGGCAACCCGTGCTGTACATCGAACGGAAACTGGCAACTAACCGCGAAGGGTTCAATATCTACTCAACTATATACTTCAATTCCGAAAACCACGCCATATGGGGAACCTTCTAAATTTCAGCATGAAAATGAACTTTTATATCATCCTGAAAGTTTACATTCTAACAGAAGATGAAATTTACAGGAGAATATTTTTTATCTCTTTATAATTAATTCTACATTTGCCGGGTTGTTAATTTCAGATTGATAACCAGCATATAAAATCAATAAAAGGTGGCGCCTGAGCGCCATTTGTTGTATCATATAAAAAGATTGTTTTGGGTAACATATCAGAATTAAGCGAATATACACCTGCGGTGAATCAAAGAGGCGAAAAGGCAACCTTTGCTGAAGAAAAATATGGCAGCCATCCGCGCAATACTTTCGATATCTGGCTTGCAAAATCTGACAAGCCCACCCCGCTGGTGATTTACATTCACGGAGGTGGTTTTATTAAAGGCGACAAGTCAAAATATTACGAATCACCCGACATGGTGCGGTTTCTCGATGCAGGGGTTTCGGTGGCTACAATCAATTACAGGTTTATGACAGAAGCCCCGTTTGGTATCAAAGCCTCTTTCAGCGACTCGAAGCGGTGCCTGCAGTATATCAGGCATCATGCCGCAAAATATAATATCGATAAAACACGCATTGCCTGTTCGGGAGGATCAGCCGGGGCAGGTACCTCCCTCTGGCTTGCATTCAGTGACGACATGGCCGACCATTCCAGCACCGACCCGGTTCTTCGTGAATCAACAAGGCTTACATGTGCAGGCGCATTCTCAACCCAATCAACTTATGATGTCTTTCAGTGGGAAGAACTGATAGGTGTGCCCATGTGTGTAACCCCCGGACAAAAGCAGGCTATTGCTACAGCCTTCGGACTGGGCCATGTCAACGGTGCCGATTTGTCACAGATGCACCACCTTCGGAAAGAACTCGATTTTCTTGACCTGATGGACAGGGATGACCCGCCGGTGTTTGTCTTCAATCCGCAAAAAAACGGGTACCCTTCAAATGAAGATGAGCTGAACCATCACCCCCTCCACGCAAGAAAAATTAAGGAGAAAGCCGAAGAGGTGGGCCTTGAAGCCATTGTATATGCACCTGAACTGGGAATCGTCGATCCTTCGGGTAAGGACCTTGTGCAGTTCTTCCTTGAAAAATTCTTCCCGCAAAAGGATAATCATTCATAATCCCTGGATAAATATTCATCAGGGTTTTAAAAAAAAGTCATCTTTGTATTCTTAAACTAATTAAATGTGATGTGAAATGAAAGTATTGAAATTCGGCGGAACTTCAGTGGGATCTCCTGAAAATATGCGATCAGTAATCGAAATCATCACCGATGGGGAACAGAAGATTGTGGTGCTGTCTGCCATGTCGGGAACAACAAATGCCCTTGTTGATATTTCGGGGCTGCTATGGAAGAAGAACAAGGAAACTGCAGGTTATGCCATCAGCAAGCTGGAGTCGGGGTATGAGGCAGTTGTTGAAAAGCTTTTTAAAATCCCCGGGAAGAAGGCAAAGGGGCTTGAAGTTGTAAAAAATGCATTTAATACAATAAAATCATTTACATCGGGCATCTTTACTAAGGCAGGCGAAAATGAAATCCTTGCACAGGGTGAACTCATCTCCACCCAGCTCTTTACCCTGCTGATGGAGGAAGAAGGTTATGATGTGAAATTGCTCCCTGCCCTCAGTTTCATGCGTATAGATGAGGAAAAATCGGCCGACCTGCCTTTTATACGTGAAAATATTGCACGGGTGCTGCAGGACGTTGGCCAGGCTACTTACTATATTACCCAGGGATATATCTGCATGAATGCGGAGGGTGGAATCGACAACCTGCAAAGGGGCGGGAGTGATTACTCGGCCTCACTGATTGGCGCTGCCATCGATTCCGATGAAATCCAGATCTGGACCGACATCGACGGGTTCCATAACAATGACCCCCGTTTTGTTGAAAAAACAAGAAAAATCGAACAGCTTTCCTTCAATGAAGCAGCTGAGCTTGCCTATTTCGGTGCAAAAATTCTCCATCCGCAAACCGTATTCCCGGCAAGGGTACAGAATATCCCGGTGAGGCTGAAAAATACAATGAATCCGGCCGACAGCGGAACACTGATAACTTCCGAATCATCGGGGGCGGGGATTAAGGCAGTTGCTGCAAAAGATGGGATTACAGCCATTAAAATCAGGTCCGACAGGATGCTGATGGCCTACGGCTTTCTGAAAAATGTATTTGAGGTTTTTGAAAGGTTTAAAACACCAATCGATATGATTTCAACCTCAGAGGTAGCTGTATCCCTTACCATCGACAATACTGAGCGACTGAATGAAATCCTCAATGAACTTGACCACTATGGAACAGTGGAGGTCGACAGGGATATGAGCATCATCTGCATCGTTGGTGATATTATTGGAGAGGAACGTGGTTTTGCATCAAAAGTTTTTCATGCCCTCGACGGCATACCCATCAGGATGATTTCATACGGTGGAAGCCGCTACAATATTTCGGTGCTGGTGCCCAACCTGCAGAAAAAGGTTACCCTGCAGGCACTCAGTGCAAATCTGCTGAACAACGGCCATTGACAGAAAAAATTTATTTCATACAAGAAAAAGGTTGTGCCGGCATCGGTGCAGCCTTTTTCTTTTTCTCCCGGGCTGGTGTAGAGATAGCTCCGGTGCCTGAACCCGGAGCTGAAGCTGATACCCCCGGGTGGTTCAGCACCCTGTTACCGGCTTCTTCTGATATGCTCACGTATTACTCAAGAGATAGTAAATTCAATATAAACTCAATATAAATTCAATGTAAATTCAATTAAAACTGACTTTGCAATGAATTATAATTGAATTTGAATTGAATTTACATTGAATTTGGTACGGCTGATGTATACCGGATGTTGTATGGGTGACGGTGTGAAAGGCGCTGGGCATGAGGCAAAAAAATAAGGCTGTCCTGTGCGGACAGCCTTTTTGCTTTTAGGGTGGAAGACCGGACTCGAACCGGCGACTTCTGGAACCACAATCCAGCGTTCTAACCGACTGAACTACATCCACCATCTGTTTTGCGGCTGCAAATATAATATTTTATTCTTTTTGCCTCTCAAAAAATGAAAAAATCTGCCTGTTGATGTTTACGAAAATCCTATTTTTGAATAAAAGCTGAATAAGATGGATAATTCGGGGATGAATAAAATTGTGTGTTTTGGTGAGGTCCTGTGGGATATGCTTCCCGATGGCCGGCAACCCGGCGGAGCCCCCATGAATGTGGCAATTCACCTGAAGAGGCAGGGAATAAGCCCTGTACTGGTGAGCAGGGTAGGCTGGGATGATGATGGTGCCAGTCTCCGGGATTTTCTCGGATCATCAGGTATCGGTCTTCAGTACCTGCAAACCGACGATGAATTTCCCACAAGCAGGGTGCTGGTTCATCTCGATGACCGTAAAAATGCCACTTATGAGATATGCAAACCTGTTGCGTGGGACTTTATCAGCTGGAACGACGGGCTTGAAAGCCTGACAGAAGAAGCCGGCATGATCATTTTCGGGACACTTGCCTCACGCAATGAAAAGACCCGGAACACATTGCTCCGGTTTCTTGAAAATTCGGAAGGTTTCAGGCTTCTCGATGTTAACCTCCGTCCGCCTTATGATTCACCCGGACTTGTTGAGCAGTTTCTTGGCATTGCCGATTTCGTGAAGCTCAACCATGAGGAACTTGAGATAATTGCAGGATGGTTCGGGGTGTCGGGCACCGAAGAGGAGCTGGCTGCCTGGCTTTCAGAAAAATTTATCTGTCCCGGTGTGTGTGTCACCCGCGGGGCCGGTGGTGCAATGCTTTACAGCGAAGGGGAATACTATGATCACCCCGGTTATCAGGTGGAATCAGTTGATACGGTTGGTGCAGGCGATGCTTTCCTGGCAGGACTGGTAGCAGGGCTGACTGCCGGAAAAACTGAAGCCTATGCCCTCGATTACGCATGTGCCACAGGTGCTTTTGTGGCATCTAAACCGGGGGCTGTCCCTGATTACACTGCAGGCGATATTGATGCAGTGAAATTTAAAAAGGCCTGAAATCTTTCCTGTCCTTCAGCCGGTAAAGTTTCCACCATGGTGTAACGGGCGACTGGTGGTGCTCCCAGTGGTACCCGAAAAAAAAGCAGGTAAGCAGGGCTGCCAGGTGATTCCTGGTGAATGAACGTGAATAGTGCGGCTTCATTTTTTCTGTGAACGGACGGCGGTGTGGAATCCATGTGCCGAAAAAAAACAGCTGAAAAGTGGACAGCACCAGTGGAACTACCCAGAAAGCGAGCAACCGGACCTCGGAAAACCATATCAGCAGAACATTAAAAGTGACGGCCATCAGCAGAATCTGCCACCAGACAATGTAACTCTTCATAAACCTGAACCACCATACGAAAAAGTTATTTGTGTGGGGCGAGAAATCAGGATCTTTTTCAGTTGCCGGATACAGATGATGTAAATAATGTTTTTTCGACAGGTTACGGTAGCTTAAAAATGCATACAAGGTGGTTGCTACGTGCCCGATTGCATTGTTAAGTTTCCGGTTGGGGCTTACCGTGCCGTGCATGGCATCATGGGCAGTAATAAACAGGCCCGTCGAAATCCATGTCTGAAAAAGAATGTGCAGGTAAAACAGGGGCGACCCGAAACTTACCGGTGCCTGCAGCAGTACCCATACCAGGTGGGCAAGCCAGGTCACGATGATAGCAACAGCAATCAATACTCCCATGACTTTTTAATTTATTCATGGGAATTTAAGCTTTTTTCAGAAATTCAGCACTTCTTTCAGGTTCTTATATCCCGTTTTGCTGACCTTTAATTTTGTTTTGTCGTGAAGGACCACTACATATGCCTCTTTTTCGTACTGCTGGATTTCACTTATTTCATCAACTTTAACGATATATGAACGGTGGATGCGGATGAAATTTTTCGGATCGAGTGAGGTCTCCATGTATTTCATTGTCTGCTGCTTCACATACCTGCCTTCGGGCGTGTAAAGAAGCACATAATCGTCCATCGATTCTATATAGCGTATCTGGTCGACCGATATAATATGAATCTTATGGCGGTCCTTTACAACAATCCTTTCCAGCGACTCTTCCCTGGGGAATTCACTCACTTTTTTTGCCACCTCTGAAACAGGGCCTTCATTGTAAATCCTTTCGGCTACTTTGCCGATGGCTTCGAAAAGACGTTCTTTGGAATAAGGTTTCAGCAGGTAGTCGGCTGCATTGAATTCAAAAGCCTTCAGGGCATATTGGTCGTAAGCGGTGGCAAAAATGATATGGGGTTTGTGCTCAAGCAGTTCGAGCAGCTCGAAACCCGTTATTTTCGGCATCTGTATATCGAGAAACACCAGGTCGGGTTTCAGTTCGTTTATCATTTTAACGCCTTCAAAACCGTTTTCGCATTCAGCAATAACTTCAATTTTTTCATGATTTCCGAGAAACGATTTCAGCAGGTTGCGTGCAAGCTCTTCGTCTTCTACAATGATTGTCCGGATTTTTTCAGTCATGGTATTAATTATTTTGCGGGATAGCCAGCGTAACCCTGAAAGTATTGTTTTTGTTTTCGATTTTCATCAGTGCGGGGTTGTTATAGATGATCTGCAGGCGGTCGCGAATATTGCGAAGGCCTATCCCTTCCCCTTTTTTACTGAGGGAACTGGGATCATAGCTGTTGATGATCGTGATTTCAAGTACGTTGTTTTTGAAGGTACTCCGGGTAATGATATCCACCGGCTCGGTGGCTTCATAAACCCCGTACTTGATTGCATTTTCGTAGAGCGGCTGCAAAATCATGTTGGGTATCAGTGCATTCATGCAGTTCTGATCAACTTCGAAAACTGCGTTCAGCTTGTTTCCAAAGCGTACCTTCTCAATCTGGATATACAGTTTATTGTTGTTCAGTTCCTCACTGAAAGGGACCTTGTCGATTTGGTTATGCTTCAGCGAATATCTCATCAGGGCCGAAAGGTTTATCACCATTTCCTGTGCCTTGCCCGGATCGGTCATTGTAAGCGATGAGATGCTGTTGAGGCTGTTGAAGAGGAAGTGCGGGTTAATCTGCGATTTCAGGGCATGCAGTTCAGCTTCCTTGACAAGCGATTTCAGCTTGCCTTCACTCCTGAGCTTTTCCTTGAATCCCTGGTAATAATTGACGGCATAGAAGAAAATGACATAGGTGAGGTAAAGCATGTACCCGCCGAAAATATTTAAGGCGGCGTTATTATCTATCCATTGCTCGGGGTAAGGATGGATAAGTTTGATGATGACCATGCCCAGGTAAATCCAGAAGAAGACGATTACTGTAGCGGCAATGACATGGGCAATCAGAACCCTCCATTTGCTGTGGCTTTCGAGGGCACTGTACTTGATGACAAACCAGATGGGCAATCCTATAAATGCAAATGTAAATGGCAGTGCCAGTGCTTCGGCAATCGCAATTGATGGTTCAAATCCGTATGCGAGCCATTTCATAAGGATGCCCGCCGCAATAATGGCCATCCATACAATAAAATAGTAGATTGCCAGGCGGGGATTGGAAATAAACGGGTGTTTTATGTCGGGATAATGAATGTGAATCACAGGATTTAGTTTTTATCAGGCTGTACAGGTTTTGCTTTCAGTATTTCACCTCCACACCTCCAAAAGCGCTGAATCCCTTTAAAACCAATGTTTTTTCAGGATTAGGGTAGACTCCGTGAACCGAAACTCCTCTTTTGTCGGTAAAGGCTCCAAAGACGGTTGATATTTCATTTTTAATATTCCAGTCGGGTGGCACCCTGAAGCTGCTCCCGCCGAAAATACAGACACAGTCGATTATTGCGCCATTTTCCGAGAGATTTGTCTGCCGCAAATCATATTCTGCGCCTCCAAAAATGGATGTGATTTTACCTCCCAGGAAACTTTTGGTATTGATAATGATTTCTCTTCCCCCAAATATAACGAAATCATCGAAGTATTCGGTTCCTGCTATCCCAACATCAAATTTGGGCGGTTCAATTTTTCTTTTCCTGTGGGTAAGCATCAGTGCAAGTCCGACACCAATTATAAGTAACGGCCAGCCAATCTGCCTGATTTTGTATGGGATGATCACAACCTCATCGAGGAGAAAGAAACCCCCGATGATGATGAGGATTGTACCTGCTGTACGGTTGCCGCCAATAATAGAAAAAATCCCGATTCCTATCAGCAGCATTTGCCATGAGATCAGGATATCGGTCCATACCTGCGGGATTAAATCGAGCCGTATGAGGATCCAGAAAACCCCTACAGTTACCAGGAATAGTCCGAATAATGCTCTTCTGTTGGTAACACTGTTGTTGTCTATTCTATTCATAATATTTTTCTTATTTACTTTTGGACCTGAAAATGAGCACAAGGCCGGCTATGACCAGTACAAGCGGAATCAGAAAAGAAAAGGAGAGGTGAGGGAAAATCATCAGCCGCGGCAGAATAAAAACTGCACCGATAATAATAAGCACATATCCGGCAGGTCTTTTACCAATCACCAGGATAATACCAACAATGATCAGGATCATCTGCCATGAAAAAATCAACTTCCCGAAACTCATGAACATGGGCCTGAAGTTAAACAGGTGTGGAGTAAATAACGGAAAGGTGATATTGAATGCAGTACCGGCTTTCTGCAGCAGCCAGATAGCCCCGATGCCAATTAATGCCAGTGCGACAACAAGGCGGGTATTGTCATTTCTCGGTTGACCGTCCATTAGTTTCAGATTATTTGCAATTTCATGCCAAATATAGAAACAGTTCCCCAAAGAACTGCCTTTACTTTCGGTTAACCTGCGAAAAGCACCGGTAAATTCCTGCATACCGTTATCGGGCAGCATCATGCACAGGCAGAACAACCTGAATAATTATTCTGTGCTGTTCTGTGATTTGGACCAGGAATCACGAAGCGGAACAGTACGGTTAAAGACCGGACGGCCCTGGGTCGAATCATGATCGAGATTGAAGTATCCAAGCCTTTCGAACTGGAAGTGCTGCAGTGGTTTTGCAGTCAGTACAAATGGCTCCAGATAGCAATCGGGCAGCACCTGAAGTGAATCGGGATTAAGGAATTCCTTGAAATCTTTGTCTTTGTGGCCTGCCGGATCTTCATCGTTGAAAAGGCGGTCGTAGAGCCTGACTTCCGATTTGACTGCATGCTTTGCAGATACCCAGTGAAGGGTTGCTTTCACTTTCCTTCCATCGGGTGAATTGCCTCCTTTCGATGCAGGGTCATACGTACAGTGAAGTTCAGTGATGTTGCCCGATTCATCCTTTATCACATCGGTACAGGTGATAAAATATGCATAGCGGAGCCTTACCTCACGGCCTGGTGCCAGCCTGAAGAATTTTCTTGGCGGGTCTTCCATGAAGTCATCACGTTCGATATACAATTCACGGGAGAAAGGCACAATTCGTGTTCCCATTGAAGGGTCTTCAGGATTGTTGATGGCTTCGAGCTCTTCTTCCAGATCTTCGGGATAATTTGTAATGACAACCTTTAATGGATTAAGAACTCCCATTACACGCCATGCTGTCTGGTTCAGATGTTCACGAACACTGTACTCGAGCAGCGACACATCGATCATCCCGTCGACTTTTGTGACCCCTATTCTGTCGGAAAAATTCCGTATCGATTCAGGGGTATACCCCCTGCGGCGCAATCCTGAAATGGTGGGCATACGTGGGTCATCCCAGCCTTTTACATGGCCGTCTTTAACAAGTTCGAGCAGCCGGCGCTTACTCATGATGGTGTAGGAAAGGTTCAGTCGTGCGAATTCCACCTGGCGCGGACGGTAACCGGTATCCTTCAGCTGGTCGATAAACCAGTCGTAAAGCGGACGGTGTACCTCGAATTCAAGCGTACATACCGAATGGGTTATCCCTTCCCAGTAATCGCATTGGCCGTGAGCAAAATCATACATGGGGTAAATGCACCACTTGTCGCCCGTGCGGTGATGGTGTGCCTTCAGGATACGGTATATGATTGGGTCGCGCATATGCATGTTTGGTGAGGCCATGTCAATTTTTGCCCTCAGCACCCTTGTGCCTTCTTCAAATTCACCATCGGCCATTCGCCGGAACAAACTGATGTTTTCTTCCACTGAACGGTTCCGGTGGGGGCTCTCGGTTCCCGGCCTTGTGGGAGTCCCTTTTTGCCTGCTGATGGTTTCTGCATCCTGGTCATCAACATAGGCTTTCCCTTCCTGTATCAGCCTGACAGCAAAATCGTACAGTTTTTCAAAATAATCGGAAGCATAATACAGCCTGTCCTCCCAATCGAAACCAAGCCAGCGCACATCTTCCATAATCGATTCAACGTACTCCATTTCTTCCTTGGTGGGATTTGTATCATCGAACCTCAGGTTGCACTTGCCGCCAAACTTTTCAGCAATGCCAAAATTCAGGCAGATCGACTTTGCATGCCCTATATGCAGGTAACCGTTTGGTTCAGGTGGGAACCTCGAATGGACGCGGCCGTTGTTTTTACCTTCCTTTAAATCCTGCTCAATCTGCTGGTGAATGAAATTCGTTTTTTTTACAGGCTCTTTCCTGTCGGTATTGTCTGTCATTTTTTTTATTCCTTTCGGCTGATTTTTACCAGTTGTTTTTATTGCATGACCAATCCCTGAAAAACGGGCTGTCAAATTGTTTACAGCTGGCAAAATTAAAAAAAGGTTTATCAGGATGGTGAATCAGCAGTGTAATTTCTTTGTCTTCATCAGTTTTTCTTAATTTCGTCATAAAAAGAATGGGAATTATTGAAATAGAAGGGATGCATTTTTATGCATATCATGGCCATTTTGATGCGGAACAGGTGGTTGGCAATGAATTTTTAGTAGATGTGACCCTTGAAGCCGATTGCAGTATGGCAGCTGTCAGTGACAATCTTGATGATGCACTTAATTATCAGGCAGTTTACAATGTGACCAGGCAGGAAATGCAGAAAAAATCGAGGCTTCTGGAGCATGTGGCAAACCGGATTCTGAATGCATTGAATGAGCAGTTTCCACAGATTATCAGTGCAGTGGTCAGGGTTTCAAAATTAAATCCGGCCATGGGCGGGCAAATTAAAAAGGTGAGCGTTTCGATGAGCATGAAAAAATGAATAATGGGCAACAGTTGGATATTATTCAATTTTTAGTAGATTTGCAGCCGTTAATAAAAAGGGTTCCTTGGCCGAGTGGCTAGGCAACGGTCTGCAAAACCGTCTACGGCGGTTCGAATCCGCCAGGAACCTCTACCCGGTTAAGACTTCTTGATTTTCAAGAGGTCTTTTTTTTTATATGGGCAGAATGCATGTAAATTCCATCCAGCCAGAACGGAATATACAGGATCAGGATCATCTTCAAGGAAAAACTATGATTTGACGTAACAGCTGTTTTATCAGTGTCCTGACTGGCAGGTAAGCCATTATCATTGTCTTGTATCAGTTTAATCAGATGAGCACTTCACGAGTGGATCAGAATGCTGGATGAAATTGATTGATTTTAATATAGATAACAGCTAAAAAACAGGCAGCAGGAATATATCCCGGACCACGGCTAACCAGGCAGAACTAAAAACCACAAATATAGAAGCGGAGAAAACGCTTGTTGAAGGTTTTTACAAACAAGTCATCACCGCGCAAACAAACGTGAGGTTCAGCATGCATGTGATCACAGAAAAATGAACTAATTTGCATGATATGGCTGAAATTTTTAAAATATACAGGTTTACGGCAGAGGAGGCGAAACAGGTCATTGCGTCCGTTAACGAGCCCCATCAGCATGATTTTGAAGAACTGATTATAGGTGTAGAAGGAAAGCTGGAGCATTTTATTGATTTTGGTTCAACATGGTCCAATTCCCCGTTTGCTGCCTTTATTACCAAGGGTAAGGTTCACCGTGTAAAGCCAAGATTGGATGACGGAAAGTTTTTGGCATGGGTCATCAGGTTTCAGAGCGAATTCATACCTGAGATAATTTTCAGGCTTTACGGATATTATCACCACCAGGCCAATATTGAATTTGAAAACGGGTCGTGTTTCGACCGGATCAATTCACTGTGTGACATGATGTACAGTGAGTACCGGCAACCGAATCATGACCTTGCCATCATCAGGCACCTGCTTCAGGCCGTGTTTATCATGCTGGAATCGGAACGGATGAAACAGGCACCGGGCGATGACAAGTTGAATGGAACACAAAATCAGTCATTCAAGAATTTTCTTGAAGTACTTGAAGAAAATTATAAAAAGCCTGTAGGTGTGACCTATTACGCTGAAAAATTATTTATGACACCACGGAACCTGAACATGATCTGTAATAATATTCTTCAGCAGAGCGTATCGGAAATCATTGAAACGCGTAAACTGACTGAAGCTAAAAACCTGCTTCTGACTACTGGCCTGACTGTTGCAGAGATTGGTTACCAGCTGGGATACAATGAAAAGTCATATTTTACGAATGTCTTCAGGAAAAAGACCGGACAGTCGCCAACCGAATTCAGAAAGACGATGCGAAAAATGGTTTCCTGAAATTACAACTCCTTTTCCGAATACTGTTACTGCCTGCACACGGGTGTGTTGTATTTTTGTGCTGTTATTTATTCACATTAAAACAGATGGATTATGGCAACAACAAAATGGGTCCTTGACCCTGCACACAGCGAAATTTTATTCAGGGTAAAACACATGATGATAACCAATGTGAAAGGTGAGTTCAGAAAGTTTTCGGCAGAAATCGACGGTGAAGATTTTTTTACCTCTCCTGTAAAAGCAGTTATCGATACTTCTACAGTTTATACAAATAATGACGACCGTGACAAACACCTGCGGAGCGCTGATTTTTTCGATGCCGGGACTCACAGGGAAATGGTGTTTAAGTCAACAGCAATCGAAAAAGTTGATGATAATCAATATGTCCTCACTGGTCTGCTGACAATCAAAGGCATTACAAAAGAAGTAAAGCTGGACGTAGAGTTTGGCGGGATCAACAAAGATCCGTGGGGAAATCAAAAAGCAGGATTTTCTTTTGAAGGCAAAATCAACAGGAAAGAGTGGGGGCTCAACTGGAATGCTGCCCTTGAAACAGGTGGGGTACTTGTCAGTGATGAAGTTAAACTACAGGGCGAAGTGCAGTTTGTCCTTCAGAACTGAGCTGGTTCCTATGGCTTGTATACTTTCCGTAGGAATTCTTCCATTGATTCTGGATTTCTCCCTGTAATGCTGACAAAATCGGTATTGACAGTTTCCAGTTCGCCTTTTTTAATGGCTTTTGCAAAATCAGCTGTCAGCATAACGATTTCACCAGGTACACCCATTTGCCTGAGTGTTTCATTGTATGATTCAGGTGAAGGGTTAAGATATTGTACCTGGTGTCCGGCTATTTCTGATAGAATGGCTGCAATGTCATCCAGTGAATAATTGTATGTATTTGCGATAACATATTCCTTGTTTTCATGGCCCTCCCCGGTCAGGATGCAGGCGGCAGCCTCAGCCATGTCGCGCCGTGAAGCAAAGGATGCTTTTCCATTACCTGCCGGCAGGAAGATACCTGTTTCAAATACCTTGTCGCCGAAGAACACAGGGAGCATGTCGGCATACAAGGTGTTGAGCATTATAGTGTAGTTCAGTCCGCTGGCCCTGATATATTTTTCTGTTTCGGCATGAGAAACCACAACAGGCTTGATGGATGTATCCGAATCGCTTTTTCTGAAAATGCTTGTATAGATAATATGGGAAACGCCTGCTTCGCGGGCAGCATCAACAACATTTTTATGCTGCTGAAGCCTTTTGCCAACATCATTTCCCGATATGAGCAAAATTTTTTCGACACCCCTGAATGCCCTGGCAAGTGCTTCAGGGTTATCATAATCAGCTGTTCGTACGTCTAACTTCCGGGACTTTAAATCGCCTGATTTGGTAACGTCCCTGATTAAGGCTGCCACATTGTTTGACTGGGTTTTTTGAAGCAGGAATTCAATGGTGGCTGTGCCCAGTTTTCCTGATGCGCCGGTAATTAACATCATTTTCTGAATCTTTAAGGTATTAAGCCTTCAAGTTAAGAAAAACCCTCCATATGATGAGGCAGGATGTCTCGGATTATGGAGGGTTTTTCTTAAAATTCCGGCTGCAGGAAGATTAAACCTGTCAGTTTTTATCGTTGTGGTTCTGCATCGAACCTTTCAATGAAATCAGTTGTAAGTACCCTGAACTCGGTGCGCCGGTTGAATGCCCGGGCTATTTCCTGTTGTTCAGGTGTCAGTTTCATGATGTACTGTTCGGTCAGTTCATCACCCCTGTTTAAAAACTCGTGCTGGCGTGATATGTTCCTTGTAACGGTTTTGGGCCATGTTTCTCCATACCCTTTGGCAACAAGCCGCTGCGGGCTGATTCCTTTTTCAATCAGGTAGTTCACGACGCTTTGTGCCCTTCGCTGCGAAAGTTCGAAATTTGCCTGGTCACTGCCGATATGGTCGGTATGCGACATGATTTCAATGGTGATTGTCGGATTGACAACAAGAGTTGCAATCAGGGTATCAAGGGCAATCATGGATTCAGGGAGCAGTTCCCAGCTTCCAAATGCATAATTGATATTTTCGAGGTTAACCGGCACATCGGTAGGTGAAAGGTACATTTCAAACCTGAAGTCTTTGCTGTCTTCGAGCCCTGTGGTGTTTGCACTTGCCTTGTCGCGCAGGAACCCTTCCTTGAATGCGGCGAAAACATATTCGGTTTCCGGCTTCAGGCTCATCTGGAACTTTCCGTTTTGGGTCCTCAGCCGCAGGCTCGTTCCGTCGGTGCCGATAATTCTTACGGAAGCTCCGTCAATTCTGGCGCCTGTCTGCCTGTCGAAGACTTCACCTTCAACCCTGAAGATTTTCGGTGGCACCATAAACTCGTAGATGTCGTCACCACGTGAACCTTTGCGGTTTGAGGTAAACATTCCCCTGTTTTCCCCGTCGACAAAAGCAATTCCAAAATCGTCGCCCGGTGAGTTCATCGGGTAGCCCATGTTTTCAACAGTCCAGCTTTTGTCTTCATTCTGAACGGCTTTAAATAAGTCGAGCCCTCCCATCCCCGGGTGGTAGTTCGATGCAAAATAGAGTTCGCCATTGTCTCTTACGTATGGAAACATCTCATCGCCGGGGGTATTGATTTCCGGACCCAGGTTGACAGGATTCGAGAATGAGCCCCCTTCTTTTTCTGCTTTCCATATATCCTTTCCGCCAAATCCTCCAGGCATGTCGGATACAAAATAAAGGACCGAGCCGTCGCGGCTTAAGGCAGGATGTGCTGCAGTCAACGAATCGCCTGCAAGCTGGATTTTGATAGGTTCAGACCATGAGCCTCTTAGCTGGGAGGAGGCAAAAAGTTCTGCACCCAGTGCTTCGGTTTTGTTGTAACGGGCGCGGGTAAAAATCATCTGTTCACCGGTTGACGACAATGTGGATGCACCCTCCTCATCACCTGTGTTGATGACAAGGTTTTCTTCCAGTAACTGAGGCTGTTCCCATTTTTGTTTCTGCACACTAAAAGTTGCCCTGAACAAATCGGCGTATTTATGCCCGGTAATCATGCTCTTTCTTTTTCCTGTTGCAGCCTTACGCGTGGAGGTAAAAATAATTTCATTGTATCGCCCGCCCACAAAGGAGGGTGAAAAATCACTTTCACGGGAGTTGATTTCCTTGATGGGATTGATGATGTGCCGTGTTGGCCTGGCTGTCCATTCCTGGGTTTTTTTGATTGACTCAAGCCCATTGCGGGCTTTTTCATCTCCCGGATTGCTCTCAAGATAAATCCTGTAGTTTTCAACAGCATCCTCATAGCGCTGGGTGTTGCGCTGCATTTCTGCAAGGTGCAGGTGCGCAACCGGATCATCATGCCCCCTGCGGATGGCATTCTGATAATAAAGGGCCGCCCGCTCATAATCACCAATGTAGTGATAACATTCGCCTATGGCATATGCATAGTCCCTGCGCTTTATGCGGTCTTTTTCCTTCCGGCTTGCTTTTCGGTATTTTTCGATCGCTTTATAGTATTCACCTATTTCCTGTGAAAGCATGGCATCACGGCCTATTTTACCGGTGCCGCACGATGCCATTATTGCTGCCAATACTGAAATAATGACTAATTTGCCGTATCTCTTCATTCCCATTGTTACTCGCGAGGTAAAAGTATACTTTTTTTTAAGGTTATAAAAATAACGGCTTTCCGTCATTTTAAGTATATTATAAAAAAAAAGAGGTTCAGACTTTATTCCAAACCTCTTGCGACGCTCATTAAACCATGGGATATTTACCTTACAAACAGCAATTCACGATATTTTGGCAGTGGCCATAGTTCGTTATCAACAATTAGCTCGAGTTTGTCGATATGATACCTGATATCGGCCAGGAAAGGCAGTACAGTTTCATCATATGCCTTTGCTTTCTCTACGATGTCTTCAATGATATTTGCTTTTTTGCGTGCTTCAATCATATCTTTTCTTTTTGCTTTGATTGAAGAAATGTGGCCGCTGATTTCCCGGATCAGATCCTTTCTTGCTCCTGCCAGCTGCTCAAACTCATCATCTGCAAAGACATCTTTCATGTTTTTGACATTTTGCAGCAAAAGTGTCTGGTACTGAACTGCAGTCGGGACAATGTGATTGATTGCCAGGTCAGCCAGCACACGCGACTCAATCTGGATTTTCTTGATGAATTTTTCATATTCAACTTCCACACGGCCATGCAGTTCTGAGGCAGTCAAAACGCCAAGTTCCTCGAACATTTTACCGGCTTCAGGCCGCGTATAGGCTGAAATGGCTTCGGGAACATTATTGACATTGCTGAGTCCCCTTTTTGCAGCCTCTTTGACCCAGTCTGCGCTGTAGCCGTCACCGTTGAACCGGATGGGTTTTGATTTGATGATAAGGTTTTTCAGGACCTGGAAGATGGCTTCATCTTTTTTGGTGCCCTTCTCAATGAGTGCTTCCACTTCATTTTTGAATTTTATGAGCTGGTTGGCTACAACCGTATTCAGTACGATGAGTGCCGATGCACAGTTGGCCGATGATCCCACTGCACGGAACTCGAAGCGGTTTCCTGTAAAGGCAAAAGGAGAAGTCCTGTTCCTGTCGGTGCTGTCAAGAATAATTTCAGGTATGCGGCCAATGTTAAGCTTAAGTGCTGTTTTTTCATCGGGTGTCATTTTTCTGTCGACAACCGATTCTTCCATTAAATCGAGCATGTTTGAGATTTCGGTGCCAAGGAAAACTGAAAGAATGGAAGGTGGCGCCTCATTTGCTCCCAGGCGATGCTGGTTTCCGGCGTGGTATATGCTGGCCCTGAGCAGGTCCTGGTTGTCGAACACTGCCTGTATGGTGTTAATCACAAAGGTCAGGAACAACAAGTTCGATTTTGGGTTTTTGCCCGGAGAATAGAGGTTTATCCCGTTGTTTGTCGATAACGACCAGTTGTTGTGCTTGCCTGAACCGTTTACACCTGCAAACGGTTTTTCGTGGTACAATATCCTGAATTTATGGCGCCGTGCAATTTTTTGCATGATGTCCATTATCAGCTGGTTGTGGTCGTTTGCGAGGTTGGCTTCTTCATAAATGGGTGCAAGCTCAAACTGGTTGGGGGCAACCTCGTTGTGTCTTGTCTTCACAGGTATGCCAAGCTTGTATGCTTCATTTTCAACATCCTGCATAAAACGGTTTACCCTTGTGGGTATCGATGAGAAATAATGGTCGTCGAGCTGCTGATCCTTTGATGAGGAATGGCCCATGAGTGTACGTCCGGTCAGGATAAGGTCGGGACGTGCCATATACAGTGCTTCATCAATCAGGAAATATTCCTGTTCCCATCCCAGGTTGGCCTGTACAGAAGTTACATTTTTGTCGAAGTACTGGCAAACCTCGGTCGCAGCTTTATCAACTGCACTCAAAGCCCTGAGAAGTGGTGTTTTATAATCGAGGGCTTCGCCTGTATAGGATATGAAAACAGTGGGTATTGTAAGTGTTGTTTCACTGATGAAGGCAGGTGATGTTGGATCCCAGGCAGTATATCCGCGTGCCTCGAAGGTTTGTCTGATACCCCCGCTTGGAAAAGAGGATGCATCGGGTTCCTGCTGTGCAAGGACAGTGCCTGAAAAAGCTTCAACTACTTTCCCTTTTTCACCGTGTGTGATGAAAGCATCATGTTTTTCTGCCGTTGAATCGGTTAACGGGTGGAACCAGTGTGTATAATGGGTAGCCCCGTTTTCCAGTGCCCATGATTTCATCCCCTGTGCTATCTGGTCGGCCATTTTCCGGTCAATTGTAGTTCCGTTGTTTATGGCATCCATTACAGCATTGAATGCATCGGCCGAAAGATATTTCTTCATTTTCTCCTGGTCAAATACAAGCCTGCCGTAATAGTTCGACACCAGGTTGTCTTCTCTTACAAAAGGTTCAGGTCTCCTGTTCAGGACCTCATCCAATGCTTTTAGTCTAAATTGTGCCATAGTTAAAAATGTTAATGTTATTTCTGGTTCAAAAATAGAATAATATTTAATTGCACCTATTAAAAAACAGGGGGTAATCACAAATTATTTTATGTTTTTTTAATATTAGGGGTAAAAAATGATGGGTTTTATGAAAATTTTAAGCAAAATTTGAAAGAAACCCCTGTTTTTTGATGAATAAGGCTGTTTTTTTTCGCGTTTTGATTTGCTGCGTATTTTTAGGTTGAAGTTGTGTAATAAATTGGATGAAATGCAGTCTTATATTGACAGATAAACCGAAAGATGTATTTTAGCAGATTTAATATATGTAATCAATGAGTACAGACAGACGAACATTTATTAAAAACAGTGGGGCTGTTGTTGCGGGAGGCATGATACTGCCTCCGTTTCTTCAGTCGTTTCAAAACGTTCAAATTTCAACTGACGTGAAGAATTATCTGGATCATTTTGAAGTAACTGCGCAGATGCTGCAGAAGGTTGTTGCAGAAGCCATGAGCAGGGGAGGCGATTATGCCGACATATTTTTTGAGCACAAGAAGACCAATAATCTTGGGCTGGAGGATGGCAAGGTTAACCGGGCTTTTTCAAACGTGGGTTACGGAGTGGGTATCCGGGTTCTGAAAGGAGATCAGACTGGTTTTGCCTATTCTGAGTCAATAACCCTCGATTCAATGCTCAATGCAGCGAAACTGGCTGCCAATATTGCCAGTGGTAAAAGTAATTTTTCCCCTGCAGAAGTGATTGAAAAAAAACCTGCAGGTTATTACCGTATCAGAAATAACTGGGAAAGTGTATCGGTAAAGGATAAAGTGCCTTTTGTACAGCAGATAAATGACAAGGTATTCAGTCTCGATGAAAAGGTGGTGAAAGTAAATGCCTTCATGAATGATGAGACATCATATGTGATGTTTTACAATTCGGAAGGAAGGCTCACATATGATTACCGCCCCATGATAAGCTTCGGGGTGGTATGTATTATGCAGAAGGATGGCAAAACTGAAAATGCATATACAGCCCGTTCATTCCGCAAAGGTTTTGAATGGCTGAGTGATGAGGTTGTCAATGAACTGGCACATGATGCTGTTGACAGTGCAAACCTGCTTTTCGAAGCAACAAAACCCAGGGCTGGTGAAATGCCGGTTGTAATGGGCGCCGGAGGGTCGGGGATTTTGCTGCACGAAGCCATTGGGCATACCTTTGAAGCTGATTTTAACAGGAAAGGCACTTCGATATTCAGTGACAAGATGGGCAAAAAAGTGGCCGAAAGTTTTGTCAACATCATCGATGACGGCACCCTTGAGAATAACCGCGGGTCCATTAATATTGATGATGAAGGAAATGATGTTCAGAAAACATATCTTGTGAAGGATGGTGTTCTGAACAGTTACATCCACGACCGCATCAGTGCCAGGCATTATGGGGTGGAACCAACCGGTAACGGAAGGCGTGAATCATTCAGGTACATTCCATTGCCCAGAATGAGGGCAACCTATATGGAACAGGGGCCTCATTCGAAAGATGATATTATTTCAAGTGTCGATTACGGGGTATATGTTGATAACTTCAGCAATGGTGAAGTGAAAATCGGAGCCGGTGATTTTACATTCTTTGTGAAGTCGGGGTATCTCATTGAAAAGGGCAAGCTCACGCAGCCGATAAAGGACATTAATATCATCGGGAACGGGCCTCAGGCTCTGGCCGATATTACAATGGTGGCCAATGATTACATGATTGACAACGGCACCTGGACCTGCGGTAAAAACGGGCAGTCGGTACCGGTGACCTGCGGGCTGCCTACGGTACTTGTCAGGAAACTTACAGTAGGTGGTTCGGTGTAAGCATGTTCAATTATTAATATTCTACGAAAATGACAAAGGAAGATAAATACAGCCTGGCTAAATGGGCAATGAATCATGCACTTAAAAACGGGGCTCAGCAGGCAAGTGTCAGCATTTCAAACAACCGCAGCAGCAGTGTGGAGGTACGTGAACAAAAAATTGACAAGCTTGAACAGGCAAACCAAAGCAATCTTTCAATCAGGTTGTTTGTCGATAAGAAATATTCGGCACATTCCACAAACAGGCTAAAGAAAGAAGATCTGGCGAGGTTTATTGAGGAAGCCATTGCAGGTACCCGTTTTCTTTCGGAAGATGAGTTCCGCACCCTGCCTGATCCTTCATTATACTATAAAGGGGGTGGCGCTGATTTGAATACGCTTGATAAAAACTTCGACAGGAATGACCCGCAGGAGAAAATCAAGCTTGCCTTTCAGGCCGAAAAGGAGGTGCTGGGGAGTGATGAGCGGGTTATCTCGGTTTCAGCTTCCTATTATGACGGATTAAGTGAGTCGGTGCTTGTAACCAGCAATGGCTTCGAAGGTGATACTGCCAACTCATACTACGGACTGAATGCTTCGGTTTCAGTGAAGGGAGGTGATGCAAGGCCTGAATCATACTGGGGTGAAAATGCAATCTTTTACAATAAACTTGAAAAGAAAGGGGTTGGACTAAAGGCGCTGGACAGGGCGCTGAAGAAAATCGGACAACAGAAGGTGGAATCAGGTAAAATGGATATGCTCGTTGAAAACAGGATAGTTTCACGGCTGTTCAGCCCGCTGATGTCAGCTCTGAACGGTTCGGCCATTCAGCAGAAAAATTCTTTTCTTGTCGATAAACTGGACCAAAAGGTATTCTCTGATAAACTTACTGTAACCGACGATCCATTTATTCCCTCGGGCAGGGGCAGCAGGCTTTTCGACGGGGAAGGCATGGCTACCAGAAAGCGCACTGTTTTTGAGAAGGGAGTTGTCAGAAACTACTACATCGATACCTATTACGGTAAAAAGCTGAATATGCAGCCTACAGGAGGCAGCAGTACCAACCTTGTTTTTGAAACAGGGACACGGGATTTGGAAGGTTTAATCGCAAAGGTTGATAAAGGGATCCTTGTTACTGGTTTCAACGGTGGCAACAGTAATGGTTCAACAGGTGATTTTTCATTTGGTATAGAAGGATTTCTTATTGAAAAAGGTAAAATTACAAGGCCGGTTTCAGAAATGAATATCACAGGGAACATGGTTGAACTGTGGTCAGGTATCGTTGAAACAGGTAATGATGTTTACCGGAATTCCTCATGGCTTTTGCCTTCCGTACTGTTCAGCGGAGTTGATTTCAGCGGTGCATAACCCGTATAAAAGCAATAACTGGAAAAAAACCGGATAAGTGATTATCCGGTTTTTTTGTGTGCCATATGAAAAAAAAATCTGCACATGTGTAACTATCAGGCATGATTGCCGTCATATACCGAAGAAAACAGAAAAACAGTGTAACATGAACAGAAGATTACTTGCTTCAGTAGCAATCATATTGCTGCTGTTCACAGTGACATCCTGTGTGGATGATCTTTTTATTAAAGGAAATGGAATCCCCGTGACTGAGAGCAGGAGTGTACCGGCCTTTTCATCAGTTTCATCGGAAGGGAATTTCATTGTGTATATTTTTTCGGGGCCTCATTACAAGGTGACAGTAAATGCCGATGAAAACCTGCTGCCTTACATTGAGACTTCAGTAACTGGCAATAACCTCCGGATTCATACCAGGAGGCTTACAAGTTTCAAAAGCAGGATTCCTGTTGAGATTTCAGTAACAACACCCTCATTGAAAGGTATTGTTCAAAGTGGTTCAGGAAGTATAACTGCTGAGTATTTTGAAGCCGACGCATTTCATTGCGTGGTATCGGGTTCGGGGTCTATCCAAACTACTGTCGGTGCAGGACTGGTAGATGCTGTTATTTCAGGTTCGGGCAGATTGAACCTTACAGGCACAGCCATTCAGGGAAATTTTGCAGTTTCAGGTTCAGGTGAACTGGATGCATGGGACTTATCGGTACGCGATTGCGATGCAAAAATTTCAGGGTCAGGCGATATCTGGGTTGATGTTCACCGATATCTGAAGGCAGTTATTTCGGGCAGTGGTAATTTGTTTTATAGCGGAAGGCCGCATATTGAAACAGTTGTTTCGGGATCAGGAGGTGTAATTCAGAAAAATTAGGTAAATTACAGCAACTAAAATTCCGTACATGAAAAGGCTGTTATTGGGAACATTGTTATTGCTGCTGGTATGCACTGCAGGAGCGCAGGGCTTCAAACAATCACTTGGAATCAGGGCAGCCTGGATGACTCCGGGGATAGAATACCGTTACTATACAAGTGATGCACTGTCATTGAGGGGCCTGCTTGCTTTACGCAACAACGGAGTACAGTTGCATGCTTTGGCAGAATTGCATCAGTATGATTTGTTCCCCTTTTCCTATCAGCTTGTATTCTTCTATGGTGCAGGTGTTCATGTTGGCTTCGAAAGCTGGGATGATGTGAGATTTGTAGATAATCAGCGTTTAAGTGAAACACGCTCGGCTGCACTGGCAGGAATAGATGGAATTATTGGAATTGAGTATCTTTTTTATGAAGCTCCGATAAAAGCTGGGATTGAAATGAAGCCTTTTTTTGATGTATTCGGAAGAAATGGTTTCAGGTTCTATGTGCCTGATTTTGCTTTTACCGTTAAATATCTTTTCTGATTACCGGTTTGTTGTAAATCATTTTTAATTTTTATTCTAATCTTATGAAGAGATTGATTTTAGTATTTGTAATGGCATGTGCCATAGGCAATGCCTTTGCCCAGGATGAAAGCAGAAGCAATGAAATCAGAACCTTATTCTCCGATAAGAAAAGTCTTGGTTTCTATGGGGCAGTATCATTGGGTTATTCACAGATAAACGGTAAGGATGCGCTGGTGTCGGGCGGTCGCGGAGGGGTTATTTTTAATCATTCTACAGCAATCGGTCTGGGTGGTTATGGATTTGTCAATAATGTGGATGCATACAGGTGGACAGATGAAAGTATACTGAGGTATTCCCTTGCAGGCGGATATGGCGGTATATTTATTGAACCCATACTTGGCGGTTTGAATCCTGTACATCTGTCGTTTCCTGTGTTATTCGGAATGGGTGGAGTGGCCCAGGTAAGGACTTTCGGCCCGGGTTACTGGGAAAATCCCTATTTTGATACACCCGAAACTGACTTATTCTTTGTAGTTGAACCTGCCGTAGAACTGGAAGTTAACCTGGCAAGGTTCTTCAGAACGGCTGTTACAGCAAGTTACAGGTATACATCGGAAGTTGAACTGTTTGCCATCGATCCTGACGTGCTGCGTGGCTGGCACTTTGGTATCATCTTTAAATTCGGCAAGTTCTGATAAAAAAGAAACCCGCAGCCGGGACATTCCGGATGCGGGTTTCTTTTCACATATAACTTGTTATTCGTAAAAATCAACATAATCAGCCTGCCGCAGAAACTCGAGGCTCCTTCTTACACTTTCAAGTGGTTCGTAGTTGTACTGCTCAACTTCAACAATGCCATATTCGGCACCTGATTCTTCCCGGGCAGCAAACATCGACTGAAAATCCATATTTCCACTTGCACCCAGTTCAGCTTTGTCCTTGATGTGCCATAATTCAAACCTGCCAGGGTACCTGTTAAAATAATCGAGCGGGTCTTTTCCACCTTCAACTATCCAGTAGAGGTCCAGCTGAAACATGACCTTGTCGGGGTCGGTAAGCTCAAGCATCCAGTCGTATACCGGTTTGCCTTCATGCTCAGTTGTGAATTCATTGGCATGATTGTGATATCCGAAGCGGATGCCTCTTTCATTACATTTTGCACCTACTTCGTTAAAGAAGTTGCAGTATCTTCTTAATCCTTCAAGGCTTTCGTAACCGGTTTTGCCCATCCATGGCTGAACAATCCATTTTACTCCAGCTGCCTGATGTGCATCGATGCATTCGTCCCACCATGCCATTGTTTTTTCCCAGTTGGCTGAATCAGGAACATCCTGCCCGGTATGCGACCCCAGGAACTGCAATCCGTTTGATTCACACAGCTGCCTGAAATCTGCAGGCGACATTCCATAGAACTGGCCATTCCCATAACCAGCAGCTTCAACAAAATTATAACCCATTTCGCCAACCTGTGCCACAGTTGACTGTACATCTTTTTTTATATCATCGCGAACCGAATACAGTTGTAACCCGATGAACTTCTCCCTTTGAGGCTGGTCACAACCGGTGAAAGTATATGCCAAAAACAAGGCAATACCTGCCAAAATAAATAATCTGCTACTCATTTTTTTCATCATTATTATCTGGTTTTATAAAGTTTTAATAATTTCTGTAATTCAAATTTATGTAAAACTTTGTGTTTTATAATCCAACATCCGTATTATTTAACCTTAAATTCTTCAAACTGATAAAGGTTTATGACCTGGCGAAACAGGTTTGTGTTCAAAACCAGCAGTGAATTAACACAACAGCTGAATATTCAACATCATCGTTCTTGTATGGTATTTCATTCAAAAGGTTATTTTTGTGCCCTATTTATTCAAAATGAGAAACAAGGATTTATTGGCGTACCTGACTGCTCTGGGGGCAGTATTTTTCTGGAGCTTTTCCTTCGTCTGGTTCAAAATCGCATACCTTGCCTATAAACCTATTACGGTTGTCATAATAAGGCTCATCATTTCTGTACTGCTTATTCTTGCGATATCTTGGTCGCTGAAACGGTTGCAAAAACCTACACGCGAAGATTTAAAACTGTTTATCCTCATGGCTTTTTTTGAGCCTTTTCTTTACTTTCTGGGAGAAAGTTATGGTTTAAAATATGTTTCACCCACAGTGGCTGCCGTAATAGTTGCGACCATTCCTTTGCTGTCGCCTGTTGCAGCCTGGTACTTTTTCAGGGAGAAGGTAAGCCTGCTGAATGTTGTGGGTTTTATGTTTTCATTTATCGGAGTAGGCCTGGTTGTCCTGAACCGTTCGTTTCAATTCGATGCTTCACCTTTAGGCGTAGGACTTGAATTTATTGCCGTATTTGCGGCAATTGCCTATTCAATTGTTCTCCGGAAGGTGGTTTTCAGGTACAATACGCTTACCATTATTGCCTACCAGAACATTATCGGTGTGCTTTTCTTCCTTCCTATCTGGCTTGTTGTTGACCTGAGGGATTTTATTGCCACCCCATTTCATCCGCAGGCCTTCCGTGCGATATTGCTGCTTGCAGTTTTTGCATCAACCCTGGCTTTTATTTTCTTCACCCAAAGCATCAGGCAACTTGGTGTAAACCGCTCCAACACATTTGTGAACCTTATCCCTGTTTTTGTAGCCATAATGTCATTTTTTGTTTTGAATGAAACTATGGATGCTCAAAAAATTGCAGGAATATTAGTTGTTATTGCAGGTTTGTTTCTTGCACAATCGGGAAGGAAAAAACCACCAAAGCAAAAAATTATCGAAGTTCAGAATATATAACCCCTTATTTTAATCCAGTGAAAAAGGTTTCTTACAAAACTCCTGACGAACTTTTCATTTTAACTGAAAGATCAAAGGCTGAAACTGTATCCTTTATTAAAAAGGTAAAGAAGAAGAAGCCCGGGAACCTTGATGATGTTGTGCATCAGTTGCATGATGAGGCATTTTCCCGTTTTGATTGTCTCGATTGTGCCAATTGCTGCAAGACTATTGGTCCACGGCTGAATGAAAAAGACATTGACCGGCTTGCAAAACATCTGAAACTGAAACCTGGTGACTTTTTGGACCAATATGTTGTCAAGGATGAGGATAATGATTTTGTATTCAAAAGCCATCCCTGTCCTTTTCTCCTGCCCGATAATTATTGCATGGTTTATGAGAGCAGGCCAAAAGCCTGTCGGGAATATCCTCATACCGACAGGAACAGGTTTATTCAGATTATGGACCTGTCGCACAGGAATTGTGAAACCTGCCCTGTTGTATTTGAAATCTTTGATAATTTACGTAAGTCGCCACAGGTGTTTTTTTAACCTGTTAACCTGAAGGCTAAAAAGAAAAGCTGCCACATTTTGATGTGACAGCTTTTTTCCAATTTAGAACTATTTCGGGAAATATTAAAAAGAAACTATTCTCTCTCCTCACGGCCTCTGCGGCCATAGAATCGTTCTTCGTTAAAGTGATCTGAATCAAAGAGTTCATCATCCGATAAATCACGGCTTCTGTCAGCATCACCCGGACGCCGCCTGAAGTTTGACAAAACACTTTGCTCATATTCTGATTCCACAGGGATATTTTCCTGGTAGCGGTAAGTAGGAATATTTCTGAGTGAAGTTTGATCGATTCCATCAGCTATCACTACTTCATTATCCCTCTCAATTCTTGCAACCCCGATTGGGATTATCATATGGATATCCCCTTTTTTATCCTGGAATTCATGAATTCCATCTTTATGTTTGGCTTCAAACGGATCATGATCTCCAGGTAAAAGGCTATCATCGAGGTCAACATCGATATACCTTACCTTTTCCCGGTTTACATCGACCAGAAGGCCTGCGACCTTTCCTACGGTCTGATGATTTGCATCCTGAACCTTCCATCCCCTGATGTCGGGTTCATCCTTTGAAATCTTATAATCTTTCAGATCCCGCAGATAATGTAAATTGTGTTTGTTGCTGGATTTTGAATCTGCCATATTTTTAATAATTTATGTGTGTTAAATTCATGGGGATAACTGTCATTTTACCAAATGTAAAGAAGTTGGCAACCTTATTGCGATAAAGTAGTCTGCCTTCTTTCATCCATTTTCTTAACAACATCAGCTGCTTCGTCAAAAAATGACTTGACTTCACTTTCCTGTTCTGATAATTGCTCCTGTGGGTCAACATCCTGTGCTGCTTCCATTACATCAGATGCATCGTCTTCCAGGTCGGGGTAGAAGCGGTTTTGCATATTCTGGATCACATTTGCTGCACTTGAGAAGGAACTTTGGATGATTGAAGAATGCTCATTGGCCATGTTCCCATCCTGTAGTCTGTTTGATTCCTGCTTGAGTTGCTCCAGTTCTCCCTGGAATGCTCCCTGCTGATCGTTGTTGGCACTTGCAATAGCCACCAGTGCATCCGACAGAAGATTAATCCCCTGACGGGCATTTGCAGCATTCATATCAGAATTGTCGGTTCTGTCAACAAAATCAAGAAACTCCTGAACCCTGGGGTCTGAAGCTGTTCTGTCGTCATCATCGCGGCCATATGGTGCAACTGCCTGGCTCTGTTCCTGGCCGTACTCCGATGTCTGCCGCTGCTCCTGATTGTTCTGGGTTGTCTGATCAAGTCCATCATTATCTGATGCTGCGATCCATATAATAAGTCCTATGATGACCACTCCAAGAATAATCCACCCAATAGGTGATTTTTTCTTCTTTTCAACATGTAATTCTGCCATAACTATTCCATTTAAATTAAACTTGTATGTTTTTTTGATCAAAGTTAACGCTCATATAACAGGCAGTGAAATTGAAAAGTTCAATGTTCTGGTATAGCCGGAGGTGATATCCCACTGAATGGCAGCAGTATTTTTAAAAAGTCACAACTGTTTTTTATGTTTTAGGGTAAACTAAGATTTCCTTTTACTGTTTTAAATTCAGTAATATAAAAATGTTAACCATGGATTCAATATTTAAAAAGTTACTCAATACAGGAATAGGCGCAGCTTCAAAGATCACACGGTTCTCGGCTGAAATGATTAATGACCTTGTTCAAAGCGGGAAGCTTTCTGAAGAGGAGGGCAAAAAGATGATGAATGATCTTGAAAAGGAGGGAGAACTCCAGCAGCAGGAATTTGAAAATGAGATTTCTATTTATTTCGAAAGAATGCTTAAAAAAATGGAAGTACCTACCAAAGAAGATTTCAGGAATCTTGAAGCCAGGGTTGAAATTCTTGAACGTTCGCTTCCGGGTAATATCCATGTGACCCAATGATATTTCATGGTTGGCTGTGATTTCTAACCGAAGGATTATAATCCGGGCGTGTAACATGGAATCATTACAGGCTGGTATCTGCCTGTTGGTTTTTATTTATATTGATTACATATACCATATCCGGATTTTATTGGAATTAATTCAAATTCATGCAATGCTGATAGTTTGCATTGAGTAATAATTCAATAAATTTGGCGTTTCATAGGATATTAATAAAGCGAATGAACCGTAAGTTATACCTGTTTATAATCCTTACTCTGTTATTTTTTACGGGGAAAGCCCAGATAGGAGGGGAAACTACTTATCAGTTTCTTGAGCTTACAAGTTCTGCAAGGGTAGCAGCTCTTGGAGGTACACAGGTAGCCCTTACCGATACTACCGATCTTAACCTGTCATATTTTAATCCTGCACTGTTGCACAGGGGAATGAGCCACTCATTTCTTGTAAATTATGTAAATTACTTTGCGGGAATAAACTATGGATATGCCTCGTATGCACGCCATATGGAAGGTATAGGTAATTTTGCACTGGGAATGCATTATATCAATTACGGGGAGTTCAGGGAGACAACCGAACAGGGTGAACTTACCGGGGCAGGTTTTAAGGCAGCAGAATATGCCCTGAACATGATATACTCCAATTATTACAAGCGTTTAAGCTACGGGGTAAATCTGAAGCCTGTCTATTCGGCTTTCGAAAGTTACAGCTCTTTTGGTCTGGCCGCCGATTTAGGGATTACCTACAGCAGTCGCGACAGCATGACTCATGTAGCCCTTGTTGCCCGAAACGCAGGAGCCCAGCTTACCACCTATTATGACAACGGCGAAACCGAGCCTATCCCGTTTAATCTTCAGGCAGGTATCAGCACAAGGCTGCAGCATGCACCGGTAGTCCTTTCACTGACAATGCAGCACCTGACAAACTGGGACCTGGCCTGGCATGAAGCAGAAAGTGAACAGTCACTCGAAACATGGTATGAACGACAGGAAAGTTTTGCAAAGCAACTGATGCGTCATGCTGTTTTTGGAGTGGAAGTGCTGCCTTCCGACAATTTTACAATCAGGGCAGGGTATAACTACCAGCGCCGGCAGGAACTGAAATTTGATGAAAGGGTTTCAACTGTTGGCTTCTCAATGGGCTTTGGATTGAAGGTAAAAAGGTTCAGGCTCGATTTTGCTACTTCACGTTTTCATCTTGCCGGTTCCTCCAATGTATTCTCCCTTGCAGTGAACCTGAACGAAATGTTTTAAATAAAGACCAGCCTGTCTGATTTAAAAAATCATTCTATATTTGCATTAAACCTGATAAAATGACTGAAAAAAGGATTGTTATTGCCGTTGACGGACATTCTTCCTGTGGTAAGAGCACACTGGCCAAATCACTTGCAAAGGCGCTTGGCTATACTTACATCGACAGTGGTGCAATGTATCGTGCAGTTACCTTGTATGCCATGCGCATGGGCTGGATAAATGAAGGACAACCTAACCGCGATAAAATTGTTTCAGGTTTAGGGAACATAAAAATTACATTCCGCTGGGATGAATCAACCGGGCAGAATGTAACGTTCATGAATGGTGAAAATATTGAAGAGGAAATACGCCGGCTTGAAGTTTCACAAAATGTGAGCCCGGTAAGTACCCTTGCCGAAGTGCGTCACGAAATGGTGAAACAGCAGCGCGAAAACGGGCTGAATAAAGGAATCGTCATGGATGGGCGCGATATCGGGACCGTGGTTTTTCCGGAGGCTGAACTGAAAATATTCATGACTGCTTCGCCTGAAATAAGGAGCAGGCGCCGTTATCAGGAGCTGGTTGAAAAAGGCTTGCAGGTTGACAGCCAGGAGGTCCTTCAGAATGTGCAGGAACGTGATAAAATTGATTCGGAAAGGGAAATAAGCCCATTAAAACAGGCTGATGATGCCATTGTGCTCGACAACAGCCACATGACCCGTGAGGAACAGCTGCAATGGAGTTTGAATAAGGCAAAAGAAATAATTGACAAAAAATGAGAGTTGAAATAGATAAACGTTCAGGTTTTTGTTTTGGAGTTATCAAAGCCATTAAAATGGCCGAAAGTGAACTTAAATCAGGAGATACCTTATACTGCCTTGGCGACATTGTCCATAACGGTATGGAGGTTGAACGTCTCGAAAAAGCAGGCATGAAAACTGTTTCAAGGGAAGAATATTTCAATCTGAAGGATTGCAAGGTGCTCATCAGGGCTCATGGCGAACCCCCGGAAACCTATGAGTATGCCAAAAATAACAACATTGAACTTATTGATGCAACCTGCCCGGTAGTGCTGACCCTGCAGGAAAAGGTGAAAAGTTCTTATGAGAACAACCGCGACCGGGATGGACAGGTGGTGATATACGGCAAGAAAGGCCATGCTGAAATCATAGGCCTCGACGGGCAGATCGGGAACAAAGCCATTGTGCTTGAATCAATGGAGGATATCCGTCAGATCGATTTTTCAAAACCGGTTTCACTCTATTCCCAGACCACCAAGAGGGTAGAAGACTTCTACAACATAGCCGGGGCAGTCAGGGAAAAGATGACACCCGGAGTGCCTGTGGAAATCAAAGATTCTATCTGCCGGCAGGTTTCCAACAGGGTGCCGCACCTGAAACAGTTTGCCGCCAGCTTCGATATGGTGTTATTTGTTGCAGGGCAAAAAAGTTCAAATGGCCGCTATCTGTATACTATCTGCAAAGAGGAAAATGAACAGACATATCATATCTCACAGATCTCAGACATTGATCCTGACTGGTTCAGCGGAGTTGAATCGGTAGGTATCTGCGGAGCCACTTCCACTCCCATCTGGCTGATGGAAGAAGTTGCTGAATGGATTTCCGGCAGGTATAATTCCTGATTTTCCTGTCAGGTTAGTATCTTAATTTTTACTTTCTTTGCTGGTAGTCAGGATTGACCTGCCATGCCTGATTTCATCAAAGTATCCATGTCAGAATTATATGCACAGCTGATTTTGCCCCTGCCATTGCACGATGCCTATACATACAGGGTTCCTGCACAGTGGCACGGTGACATAAAACCCGGGCAGCGTGCTGTAGTGCAGTTTGGTGCCAAAAAGTTTTATGCTGCACTGGTGTTTGCCCTTACCAGCCACCTTCCTGAGAATATAATTCCAAAAGACATTGTTGAAATTCTTGATGACGAACCTGTTGTGCTCCCCGGGAATCTGGGCTTGTGGAAATGGATGGCTGAATATTACTGCTGTACTCTGGGTGATGTCTATAAGGCTGCACTGCCTCCGGGCCTTAAGCTTGAAAGTAAAACAAATGTGGAACTTATACCGGGGGGCAATGATCATGAAATGCAGCAATCAGAGCTGCTAATCGTGAATCAGCTCAGGCAACAGGTAAATGATCTTGATTCGCTGCAGAAGAAACTTGGCAGGGATTTCTCATTTAAGGCATTGAAGTCGCTGATGCGCCAAAACATGATCTCCCTTGAGGAAAAAATTGGCAGCAAGTACAAGCCCAAGACGGAACCAGTAGTCATGCTTCATCCTTCAGTAAAAACACCCGCCCAACTTCAGGCAAAGCTTGATGAATTATCAAAGGCCAGAAAGCAGGCTGCCCTGCTCATGCATTTTTGCAAAATGGCAAAATGCTTCGAACATGATCAAACGCAACATGTAAGCAGGAAAAAACTTCTGGAGAGCAGCGGAACCAGTGCTGCTGTGTTAAATGAACTTGTAAATAAAGAAATACTTTCAATTCATCAGCAGCATATATCACGGTTGGTGCCCTCTTCAGCATTGCAAACCAATCTTAATCTGCTTAATCCCTACCAGGAGCAGGCTTTGCAAGAGATAAAAAGCCATTTTGCAGAAAAAAAGGTGGCCCTTGTACATGGAGTCACGGCAAGCGGCAAGACCGAAATATATATCCACCTGATTGAAGAAACAATCAGGCAGGGAGGCCAGGCGCTATACCTGCTCCCCGAGATTGCACTGACCACCCAGATTGTGGAAAGGCTGATAAATGTTTTTGGCAGCAAAGTGGGCATCTATCATTCGAGGCTCAGCAGCAGTGAGCGGGTTGAAATCTGGGAAAAAGTGCTGCTTTTCAGGGAAAATCCTGAACAAGGGTACCAGGTTGTGCTGGGGGCCCGTTCTTCACTGTTTATGCCCTTCAGCAAGCTTCAGCTGGTCATTGTGGATGAGGAACATGAAACATCATTCAAGCAGTTTGACCCTGCACCCCGCTATCATGCCCGCGATATGGCCATCGTTCTGGGAAAACTTAATCATGCCAATGTCCTTCTTGGTTCTGCTACACCTTCTTTCGAAAGTTATTATAATGCACTGACAGGCAAATACGGTCTGGTGAACCTTACACGGAAACATTCAAACCTTGAACAGCCTGAAATCATTATTGCCGATATCCTTCATGCTGCCAAAAGAAAGCAGATGCACTCGGTACTTACCCCCGGTTTATATAACCTGACAAATGATGCCCTGCAGCATAAGGAACAGGTTATCCTGTTTCAGAACAGGCGCGGTTATGCACCCTATATGCAGTGCCACACCTGCGGCACCATTCCCCGTTGCAAAAACTGCGATGTAAGCCTCACATATCACCGGCTAAGAAAAAGGCTTAACTGCCATTACTGTGGTTACAGCATACCGGTACCTGATGAATGCAGTGAATGCGGTTCGCCAAACATCAAAGGAAAGGGTTTTGGAACAGAAAAAATAGAAGAGGAGCTTAAGCAGCTATTCCCCGGTGCTGTAATTGACAGAATGGATCTGGATACCACGCGTACCAAAAATGCCTTCTCCAGAATCATCGGCCACATTGAATCACGTAAGACCGATATACTGGTTGGCACCCAGATGGTAACAAAGGGCCTTGATTTTGAACATGTAAGTGTGGCAGGAATTCTCGATGCCGACAGCCTGATTGAATTCCCCGATTTCAGGTCACATGAAAGGGCTTTTCAGCTCATTTCCCAGGTCAGCGGGCGTGCCGGCCGGCGGCATAAGCAGGGGAAGGTTGTCGTCCAGACTTCACAACCGGAACACAGGCTTATACAAATTATTAAAAGGCAGGATTTCGTTGAAAATTTCAGGGTGCAGATGGAAGAAAGAAAACTTTTTAAATACCCGCCTTACTATCGTCTCATCAAAATCATTGTAAAGCATAAACAGGAAGACAAGGTGTCGAGGGTGGCTGATGAACTTGCAAAGTTGCTGCAGCAAAACAGGCAGCTGCTGATACTTGGCCCTGAATTTCCGCTTGTCAGCCGGATTCAGTTGTGGTACAACAAGGAAATATGGATAAAATTTCAGCGCAGCATACCTCCCGAAAATGTGAAGCATTTTATTCTGGAAAGCATTGCCAGGGTGCGCAACCGGAAGGACAACAGCACCTGTATGGTGAATGTTGATGTGGATCCTGCCTGAGGGATTGGATGACTGAAAAGTGACAATGAGGTTGCTCTTTTTATTGAAACCCAATTTTTCTTAGCTTTGCCGCACAAAATGATGAAATTGTGAATGAAACTGAAGTAAACGAAATCTTTGAAAAATTCAGCCGGATGAGGGTTCTCGTCATCGGTGATTCAATGGCAGATGTTTACCTCTGGGGGAATGCTGAACGTATATCACCCGAAGCCCCTATCCCTGTTGTATCGGTCACCAAACGTGAAACCCGCCTGGGTGGGGCTGCCAATGTATCGCTCAACCTGCATTCTCTGGGTGCCACGCCGGTCCTGTTTACTGTTACAGGTGATGATTACATGGGCAGGAAGTTTATTACGATGATAGAACAACAATCATTGCCCTCAGTGGGTATATTTGTTGACCCTGGCAGAATCACCACTGTTAAAAGCCGGATTATTTCAAAAGGACAGCATATCGCCCGGGTTGATGAAGAAACCGATGAACCCGTTCATCCCAACATTGAACAGAAATTGATCGATGGCATTACCCGGGAACTGGAATCAAACAGAATTGATGTAATCATATTTGTAGATTACGATAAGGGGGTAATCACCCCATCTCTGTTCAATGCAGTGAGAGAACTTGCAGCTGTCAAAAATATTCCTGTTGCAGCCGACCCCAAAAAAAGGAACTTCAGCTGTTACCACGACATTGATTTATTCAAACCAAATTTCAGGGAATTCAGGGAGGGAACAGGTGCCAGTTTTGTAAAGGGTGATATGGAATCACTTCGTAGGGCAGCAAATGCCTTGAAGGAAAAGCAGAATTTCACCCTGATTTTTATTACCCTGTCAGAACTTGGTGTATTTATAAGTAATGGCATCCAGGAACAATATTTTCCTGCAGTTGAACGTCATATTGCCGATGTTTCTGGTGCGGGAGATACAGTCATCAGTGTTGCAGCGCTTGCAATGGCCGCTGGTTTACCATCCGATGTGATGGCCATGATGGCGAATCTTGCCGGCGGGATGGTATGTGAACTGCCAGGTGTGGTGCCTGTCGATAAAAACAGGCTGTTGAGGGCAATGAAATCTTAAAATTTATAAACTATTTGAAAGTTCATAATCAGTCATTTAATCTGTTGTCAGCCTGCTTTGTGAAAAAGTACGGTAAAGTAGTTATGTCTTTATTGTTATATTTGGAACCATTCAAAAAAAAGAATATCTGATGGGTAAAATCATATCACTGGCTAATCAGAAGGGTGGGGTAGGTAAAACTACCACAACTATCAACCTGGCAGCAAGTCTTGCAGTTCTTGAACAAAAAGTGCTGATTATCGATGCCGACCCGCAGGCGAATGCCACTTCGGGTTTTGGGTTCGATGTGAAGAATGTACAGTCGAGCATCTATGAATGTATTGTTGATGAAATTGATCCCGAGAAAGTTATTTTGAAAACAGAAATATCGAACCTCGATATCATTCCTTCTCATATCGACCTGGTTGGGGCTGAAATTGAAATGCTTAACCTTCCCAACCGCGAAAAGGTGCTGAGGGATACCATCAGTAAGCTGAAAAATATTTATGATTTCATTTTCATCGACTGTTCCCCTTCGCTTGGTTTGATAACTGTCAATGCCCTTACGGCATCCGATTCGGTCATCATTCCGGTGCAGTGCGAATATTTTGCACTTGAAGGGCTGGGCAAACTTCTGAATACCATCAAGATTATCCAGAACAGGCTGAACCCGTCACTTGAAATTGAAGGATTCCTTTTGACAATGTTCGATTCGAGACTTAACTTGTCGAACCAGGTTTACGAGGAGGTGAAGCACCATTTCCAGGAAATGGTTTTTGAAACAGTCATTCAGCGGAACGTAAAGCTGAGTGAGGCACCCAGCTATGGCAAGCCTGTCATCCTTTATGACGCCAGCTCGCGGGGGGCCATCAACCATATGAACCTGGCAAGGGAAATCCTTCAGCGGAACAATATGACACGTATGTCACAGGAAAATAAAGTCATTAACAGTTAAATTCTATTATTGTGAAAAGGAATGCACTGGGAAGAGGATTGGGCGCATTGATTGACGATGCCGAGAAGATGAAACAATCGCAAATCAGCGAGGTTGAACTTACAAAGATTGAGGCCAATCCTTTCCAACCCCGTTCAAATTTCGATAATGAAGCGCTTGAAGAACTTGCTGCTTCCATACGTGAAATCGGGCTGATACAGCCTATCACGCTCAGAAAAACCGGCCCCGACAGCTATCAGATTATAGCAGGTGAACGGCGGTTCAGGGCTGCCCAAAAAGCAGGGCTCGAATCAATCCCTTCATATGTACGGCATGCCAAAGACGATGCCATGCTTGAAATGGCGCTTGTTGAGAATATCCAGCGCGAAGATCTGGATGCCATCGAAATTGCTGTCAGTTATCAGCGGCTTATCGAAGAACTTGATTTTACTCAGGAAGATCTGAGCAGCCGGGTTGGTAAAAAAAGATCAACAATTGCCAATTACCTTCGTCTGCTAAAGCTGCCGGCTGTCATTCAGAAGGCCCTGCGGGAAAAGGAAATAAGCATGGGGCATGCAAGGGCACTCATCAACATTGATGATGCTGAAACCCAGGAAATGATTTATATGCAGATAGTCAAATACGGCTTCTCTGTAAGAAAAGTTGAAGAAATTGTCCGTCAGCTGAGTGAAGACAACGGACAGCTCTCTTCTGCCAAAAAGAAGGAGCTTCCAAGGGAATATAAAGACTACAAAGGACATCTCGGCAAAATATTTGGTTCACGTGTAGGCTTGACAGTAGCCGAAAATGGAAAAGGAAAACTTGTTATTCCGTTTAAGTCCGAACAAGACCTGCAACGAATTGTTAAAATAATAGAAAACAATAAATAAAACACCCCTGCCTGGCACACTGTGAATTGAAACTTTTATTTTTAGGAAAATTTTTGGTGTGAATAACAAAGGGTATTTGTTAAAAGGTATATTTATTGTTGGTTTCCTTCTGATGATGACAGGAGTGAAGGCACAGATAGTGGAAGCCGATACCATTGCCGCAGTGAATGAAGCTGTGGGGGCAGAGGCAGAGGTTGTGCATTCTCCCCGGAAGGCTGCCATCTATTCAGCTATCCTGCCAGGCCTCGGTCAGGCATATAACAAAAAATACTGGAAAATTCCCCTTGTATATATTGGTTTTGGAACGATAGGATACTTCGTTCATTGGAACAATAATAATTATCAGTTATTCAGGGTTGCATACGATCACTGGACCGACGATAATCCCAATACCCAGGATTATCTGAAGATTGAAGCTGTGCGGCGGGGTAATTATGACAGGGACAATCCCAATCATTACAATACCCTGCGGACTGCACTGCAACGGCAGCAGGATTATTTCCGCCGCAACCGCGATTTGCTGGTAATTAGTTTTATAGGGTTCTACGGGTTAAACATTATTGATGCCAGTGTGGATGCCCATTTGTTTGATTTTGACATCAGTGACGACCTTACAATGAAATGGTCGCCCTCACTGGTCAATATGGACAACAACATTGTTTACAGTATTAACCTTAGATTTAAGTTTTGATCATGATTTTAAAGTCAGTAAAGTATATCGGTTTAATAGTTTTGTTTTTAATCAGTTTAAATGGTTCAACCCAGGAAAACAGGCGACAGAAAAAGAAGTTGATGCGGCTTAAGCCTCTTGATGTTGAGATTCTTGTACCTGATTCAAACTTTATTGCACCAACCGAAACCGAAATTAACGAAGATCTTGTACTGACCGATACCTTGTTTTTCCCTCCACCAGAACCTATGCCTCAACCCGATGAGAATATTAACGACATTTTTATGGAACAAATGGACAGCCTCCTGAATTCAAGTTACATCAGGGAACTGTTCCATATCGATTTCTCAGAACTTGACTCAACAGATGTTTATCCTACCGATCTTCCTGATTCGCTTTATATCGAGAGGCTCCAGCAGATACAGGAGGTCATCCCTTTTTCCTATAACAACACAGTCAAAAACGTCATCAGGTTCTATACTGAAAAACGCCGCGAGCAGGTTGAAGTCATGCTGGGGCTGTCGGCATATTACTTTCCAATTTTTGAAGAAACGCTCGACAAGTATGACATGCCCCTTGAAATGAAATATCTCCCAGTCATTGAATCGGCGCTGAACCCAAAGGCAGTTTCAAGGGTGGGGGCCACCGGGCTGTGGCAGTTTATGTACGGTACCGGCAAGCAGATGGGACTGGAAATTTCAAGCTTTGTTGATGAGCGGCGTGATCCTGTTAAATCGACCGATGCAGCCATCCGCTACCTGAAATATCTTTATAATATCTATGAAGACTGGCATCTGGCAATTGCAGCCTACAATTGCGGCCCGGGCAATGTGAACCGTGCCATCAGAAAAGCCGGGAACAAAAAGAATTACTGGCAGATTTATTATCATCTGCCACGCGAAACACGGGGTTATGTACCCGCATTCATAGCTGCAGCATATGTGATGACTTATTACCGGGAGCACAACCTCCGTCCACGTATGCCCGAAATCCCGCTCGAGATTGATACACTTTACGTGACCGATTATCTTCATTTCGACCAGCTGGAAGCAATGCTTGAGATTGACAAGGATTTGCTTCGCGCACTTAATCCGACCTTCAGGCGTGATGTGATACCTGCAAAAGCCGATAAGCCCTACCTGCTGACGCTTCCTGCTCATAAGGCACTTGATTTTGTTGAAATGGATTCAGTAATTTTTGCACATGAACGAAATAAATTTTTCCCCGACAACAGACTTGTAACCCCATCATCAGCTTCACCCGGTACTTTTAATCCTGCCGAGGTGGAAGGTATGGCACGACTTATTTATACGGTGAAATCGGGCGACAACCTAGGGTTTATTTCAGCCTGGTACCATGTTAGTGTCAATGATTTAAGGCGCTGGAACAATATTAAGGGCAACATCATCAGGGTAGGCCAAAGGATTACGGTTTATGTTCCCCAAAACCAGAAGCAGCGGTTTGAGAAAGTCAACAGCATGACATTTGCACAGAAACAGGCGCAGGCAGGCAAAGCGGTTGCTACATCTGCCCCTGCACGGACTACCGCCAGCTCTGGTGGCCAGTATGAATATTATACAGTGAAAAAAGGTGATACGGTTTGGGGAATAGCAAGCCGCTATTCCGATGTAACGCCCCAGGAAATCCTGAGGCTGAACAACCTCAAGAGCAATTCAAACCTTCTTGTAGGTCAAAGGCTGCGGATAAGACCGATATCGAGTACCTGATCTGGTGCCGGTTTTTTTCTTAACTTTCCCCTGACAAAACAAAATTGCTTACCGATGAAAATCAAACCGGCTAATCTTGTGCCTTTTTTGGGCATTATCTTGTTTATGACAGGTTTCTCAGCTGTCAGCAGTTTGAGGCAAAGCCTACCCCTTACCTGGGAAGCAGGGTTTCACAAAACAATAGATGGCGTGCCTGGAAAATGGTTTCCGGCAACTGTGCCGGGTGCCGTGCAGGTCGATTATGCCGCAGCAAACAACTGGGGCCCGTTCTTTTATGCCGAACGGTGGAAGGATTACCTTTGGATGGAAGATGTGTACTGGGTTTACAAAACAAGTTTTAAGAAGCCTGATCTGGATAAGAGCCATAAACTTTTCTTTGTTTCAAAAGGGATCGATTATGAGTTTGATATTTTTCTGAATGGAGAGAAAATACATTACCAGGAAGGGATGTTTTCACCCGTACACCTTGACCTGACAGGAAAACTGAAACCGACAAACGAACTCCAGGTAAAAATTTACCCTGTACCAAAACTTGCAGGCTTCAGTATGGACCGCAACCAGGCCGCACAAAGCGTCAAGCCGGCAGTAAGCTATGGCTGGGACTGGCATCCGAGGCTGGTGCCCCTTGGGATATGGGACGAAACCTTTCTGGAAATCAGGAACACTTCCTATATAAACGACTTTTATACAAACTATACCCTGGATGATGATTTGTCGGAGGCAAAAATAACTGTCCACCTGAAAGGTAAAAACCTGAAGGGGACTACTTACAACTGGACGCTCCGTTCACCTGCCGGGAAGGTGCTTTTTAATGAAAAGGGAAATATTGAAGGGGGCAAACTGGCCACGGTGAAACTAAAGGCTCCGGAACTGTGGTGGCCGCATGATCATGGCAGCCAGCCTTTATACGTGTCGGAGGTGACAGTTCTTGACAAAAAAGGCAATGTGCTCGACTCAAAAAAGCAAACGGTGGGCTTCAGAAGGGCAAGGCTTGTAATGAATGAAGGGCTGTGGCAGGAGGATATTCCTTTTCCCAAAACCCGCAACAAGCCACCCACTACCATCGAAATCAACGGGAGGCGCATATTTGCAAAGGGCACAAACTGGGTGAACCCTGAAATCTTCCCTGGTACTATTACCCGTGAACGGTACAATGAACTGCTTGACCTGGCGCTGGAAGCAAATTTCAATACCCTCAGGGTATGGGGCGGCGGGATTGTTAACAAGGAGGACTTTTATGAGCTTTGCAATGAGAAGGGGCTTCTGGTGTGGACCGAATTTCCCCTCGCCTGCAACAACTATACCGATTCACCGCGTTACCTGAAAGTGCTGGAACAGGAATCGGAAGCCATTGTGAAAAGGATCAGGAAACATCCCTCCAACATATTATGGAGCGGCGGCAATGAGCTGTTCAACAACTGGTCGGGCATGACCGATCAGTCGCTTGCCCTGCGCCTTCTTACCAGCCAGTGCTACCTGCTCGACCCGCTGGTGCCGTTTATCCCCACCTCACCTGTCTTTGGCATGGGCCACGGCCATTATGTGTTCCGCGATCTTGACGGGGTGACCGAAGTTTACCAGTGGATGCCAAATAGCAAAAGTACGGCCTATACTGAATTTGGGATGCCCGGCCCATCGCCGGTTGATATTCTGAAGACAATCATTCCCGAAAACGAACTTTTCCCCCCTATGCCCGGCACAAGCTGGGAAAGCCACCATGCATTCGGTGCGTGGGTGGGCGACACGTGGCTGATGAAAGACTTCCTGAAGGATTACTTCGGCGAAGCCGCAACACTTGAAGAGCTTGTTTCGCAAGGGCAATGGATACAGCGCGAAGGGTATAAATGTATTTACGAAGAGGCACGCCGTCAGAAGCCCTGGTGCGCCATGGCCCTCAACTGGTGCTATAACGAGCCCTGGCCCACGGCAGCCAACAACAGCCTTATAAATTATCCGGCCAGGCCAAAACCGGCTTTTTATGCAGTTGCCGCCTCGTGCCGCCCTGTGCTTGCCAGTGCACGTATCCCCAGGTTCAGGTGGAAGAACGGAGAACTGTTTACTGCTGACCTTTTTATCCTCAATGACAAGTACGAAGAAACAGGGGCGGGTAAAATGACTGTTTCCTTTTTGTCGGAGGGCAGAAAAACTGTTATCGGCACCTGGGATTATAAATCTGCCTCACCAAATAAAAACATTGAAGGGCCTTCAATTGAGTTCCAGATGCCCCCGTTCAGCAAAGGAAAGATAACCCTGCTGCTCGAAGTGGAAGGCAGACCGGAATGGAACTCGGAATACGACCTGCTGTTCATCGAAGGTTAATGTCGCTGCATGAGTTTCAGGTGAAACATCCATAAACGGCTTCTTATGGTTTTGAAGGGTAATTCAGGATCCTTATCATTCCTTATCAAAGGTATACCAGGTCTATACCAAAGCCATTCAGAATTGAATTTAATACGGCCTTGGTATAGCTTTGGTATATCGATGGGTGGGAGGCATATACCTCTTCATGGAATTAAAAGCCCGGCATTTTTCCTCTGTCCTTAGTTTACAGCAAAGGGTAAGTTGTTCAGCATTTGTAATGCTCTTCCGCACCTCATTTGAGGAGGGCCGGTTGGAAACAGTTATTCAACGGTATTAATTTTCGCCTTTGGAAAGAAGATTTACAAACCCGAAGATCGTTCAGGATTGGAATTAACTTCAGATCTTTACTTCAGGGTAAAATCGGCGGTTACAGTTACTTTAATGCTTTTTCTTGCAGAGCTTGTATTGTGGATTCCGTACCCTGCAATTTCGGTAGAATATGGTTCGGTAATCTGGAAGACACCTGCCCTGGCCGATACCAGTTTATTCACTTTCAAATCGGTTCCCGATGTAATTTCAGCGGCCCGTTCATAGGCATTCTGGGTAGCTTTGCCCAGGAGCTGCTTTTTGATTTCTTCAATCTGGCTGCTGTAAAATTCCATGGTAGAGTTGTCAAAGGTGACACCCTGTTCTACAAAAAGACCGGGGTTGACGGCAAGCTGCTCTACTTTTTCAATCTCGTCGGAAACAATATATACCCGCTGGTCGAGGGTGTATCCGATATGGCCGGTTTGCCCGTACTCGCGGTTCACGTTAACGGGAAATACCTTGAATTCAGAAGTGCGGATGCCGGTTCTTTCCCAGAGTTTCTGAAAATTGTCGAGTTTGGCGGCCATGGTTTTATACCCCTGCTGTGTACCTGTTAGTGATACCCTTTCGGAGAAGCTGACCGACCATTTCACGATGTCGCTGTCGAAATCTTCAGTACCATAGCCCACCACCCTCACGGTTTGCTGCACCTGGCGTGACTGCATAAAAAACCATCCCCAAAGTCCGGCTGCAATGATGATGGCGGTTCCAAGGATAAAAGCCCACGAGTTTTTCATGATTAGAAAGAATTATCACGGTTTTGATTTAAATTATCCCATTTAATTTACAAACATCTTCCAATAAGAAACATGTTGGGAATTCATTCTGTCTTCATACAGTTCGGAAGCATTTCCAGAAATCCAATGCATTTGTCATAATTCAGTCCGTAAAAATTCACACCCAGGTGAATTGTCTCATAATATCTTGCCTGATTGTTTCTGTAATATTCTTCTGAAGGCATTTTCCATAAATCATGTCCCAGTTTTTCTGCAACAAACCATTTTTCCATTAACCTGGCTGCTCTTCCGTTTCCATCTCTGAAAGGATGGATATGTGCAAATCGCAAATGGATAAGGGATGCAAAATAAAACACTTCAGCTTCATTAAGGTCAGTAGATATTAACCCGTTTAAATCCTGAAAGAATAATTTCATCTCTTTCTCTACGAATTCAGGTTCAACTGCCATATAAGCCAGACCTGCTTTTCCAAATACGCCAACTTGTTCATCCCGGTATTTCCCTCTTTTACTTCTTATTAATAATGTTTCTGAAAATATTTTAAGACAATTAAGCATGTTAACTTCATTCAGTTTATTGGCCTGGGCGAACTGATATGCTTCAATCAGGTTTTCTATTTCTTCAATTTCTTTTCCTGATTTGAAATGATCCTTATTCATTTCATAATTCATGAAAGAATTCAGATCAATACTGTTGCCTTCAATATTTGATGAATATACAGCAGAAGATTTTGTCAGATATTCAAATTCTCCCCGGTTTCCAGAGAAATCAAAATTTTTAATCAGTTCAGGGATATCTTTCCCAATGGATTTTATATAATTTCCAAAATATTTTCTTTCGGTTATTCTCATTTAACCAGCTGTTTGCACACAAATATACGCATTTTAAATGTCTTCTTCTACCCTTCGTTCACCTCCAGGAGCGGGCCTCTCTCCACTGTGTTGCATTCGGAATGACCTGGGTGATTCATAGCGGGAGCAGAAGCACTGCCGGCTGCGTCACCAGTGCTTGTGTCATTGCCAAAAAACGGACAGTCATTCCGGCCGGAGGGAGGAATCTCAGCCTGTATTGCTGCATTTTATTGGAAGAGCAGATGCAGGCAGAAAAGAGGGGTAGGGGTGACTGTTATCCGACAACAATGTTAATGATTTTCTTTGGCACCAGGATGAACTTGCGTAATGTTTTATCAGCCATCCATTTTTGTGCCCTGGAGTCGCTCAGAACTGCCTTTTCAACATCAGCCTGTACCATGTCGGCAGGAAGTTCTATTTTAAACCTCATTTTTCCATTGAATGACACAGGGTATTCTATGGTGTCTTCTTGGAGCAGGCTCTCATCAGCCACCGGCCATTGCTCATAGGCCAGCGTCACGTTGTTCCCGTAAACCGACCACAGTTCTTCCCCAAGGTGAGGGGCAAACGGCGACAGGATTTTTGCAAAGGTTTCGGCCGTCTGCCTTGTAACTTTTCCTTTTTTTATGGCCAGGTTGTTGAAAACCATCAGGGCAGCAATGGCTGTATTAAATTTCAGGTTTTCAATGTCGGATGCCACTTTTTTTATTGTCTGGTGCAGCAATTTTTCAACTTCCGGGTCTTCGCTGCCCTCTGTAATATTGCCGGGATTGCCAAAGAAACGGCTTGCGCGGTTCAGGAAATTGTATACACCCTTCACGCCGTTTTCGGCCCAGGGCTTTCGCTCATCGAGCGGGCCCATGAACATTTCATACAGGCGCAGAGAGTCAGCGCCGTAACGTTCAATCACATCATCGGGATTGACAACATTTTTAAGTGACTTCGACATCTTTGCCACTATCTGCCTGAGTTCTTCACCAGTTTCAGTGTGGAAGTACTTTCCTTCGCGCTCTTCCACCAGGTCGGATGAGATTTTTGCGCCTGTTGAAGTTTCGTATGCAAAGGCAAGGATCATTCCCTGGTTGAAAAGTTTTTGAAAAGGTTCACCCGTTGATACGATGCCCAAATCGAAAAGCACCTTGTGCCAGAACCTGGAATAGAGCAGGTGCAGCACAGCATGCTCTGCACCGCCTACATAAAGGTCGACCGGCATCCAGTAGTTTTCTTTTTGCGGATCAAAAATCTGATCTTCATTTGTGGGATCGATATAACGAAGGTAATACCAGCATGAGCCGGCCCACTGGGGCATAGTATTGGTTTCGCGGCGTCCCCTGCGCCCGTTTATATCGGTAACATGGAGCCATTCTTCTGCATTGGCAAGGGGTGATTCACCTGAATCACCGGGGGTGTATTTTTCGAGGTCAGGTAACAGTAAAGGCAGTTCCTTATCATCGATAAGCGATACCTCTCCGTCTTCCCAGTGGATCACAGGGAAGGGTTCTCCCCAGTAGCGCTGGCGGCTGAACAGCCAGTCGCGCATCCTGTAATTCACTGTGGCTTTTCCAATTCCTTTCTCTTCGAGCCATTCAATTGTTTTGCTGATACCTGCCTGTTTGTTCAGTCCATTGATGTCAAGGCCTGTCTGGCTGCTGGCCGAATTGATATAAATGCCATCTTCGGTCCAGCACCGGTTGCCTGCCAGGATTTCTTCACGTCCTTCCACCTGTTCGGGGTCGAGTATACAGATAACCGGAACGTTGAATTCTTTTGCAAATTCAAAGTCGCGGGTATCATGGGCAGGTACAGCCATAATGGCGCCGGTTCCGTAACCAGTCAGCACATAGTCGGCTACCCAGATTGGAACAGGCTGGCCCGTAGCAGGATTGATTGCATATCTGCCTGTAAAAACACCTGTTTTTTCCTTTGCAAGGTCGGTGCGGTCGAGGTCCGACTTGAGGGCTGCTGCCCTTATATAATTTTCTACTTCTTCTTTTTTATCGGCTGTGGTGATTTCACCGGCCAGTTCATGTTCAGGTGCAATTACCATATAGGTTGCGCCAAAAAGGGTATCGGGCCGGGTGGTGTAGACCCTGAGTTTCTTGTTGATCCCTTCTATTTCAAAATCAACTTCTGCGCCGGTTGATTTGCCAATCCAGTTTTTCTGCATGTCGATTACACCTGCAGGCCAGTCGAGGCCTTCAAGCCCCTGCAGCAGTCGTTCGGCATAAAGCGGGATCCGCAGCAGCCACTGCTTCAGGTTTTTACGGATGACCTGGTTCCCGCACTTCTCGTGTGAGCCATCGGTAAGTACTTCCTCGTTGGCACAAACTGTTTTGCACGAGTTGCACCACCATACCTGTGCATGGGCGTAATAGGCAAGCCTTTTTGAAGAAATATATTCCCTTTCTGCCTCAGTTCCCCGGTTTTTAATTTCTTCGGGAATTGTAAGTTCAGCTATTGGCCTTCCTTTCTGAAGGGTTTCATCGAACCATGTATTGTACAACTGTTTAAAGATCCATTGTGTCCATTTAAAATAATGCGGATCGGTTGTGTTCACTTCCCTGTCCCAGTCATAGCTCAGGCCGATTGCTTTAATCTGGCGGCGGAAGTTGTCGCAGTTTTTATTGGTTGTAACAGCCGGGTGCGTACCGGTCTGGATGGCGTACTGTTCAGCAGGAAGTCCAAATGCATCATAGCCCATGGGATGCAGCACGTTGAAGCCTTTCATCCGTTTGTAACGGCTTAAAATGTCGGTGGCAGTATATCCTTCCGGATGTCCTACATGAAGCCCTGCGCCCGAAGGGTAGGGGAACATGTCGAGGATATAGTATTTTGGTCTGGAAAAGTCATCGTAAGTTTTGAAAGTTTTATTTTCTTCCCAATACTTCTGCCACCTGGCTTCAATTTCCGCAAAGTTGTACTCCATTTTTTGATGAATCTGAATTTAAAGGCGCAAAGATAAAAAAATGATTTATGGGGAAAGGCAGTATGAACGGTTGTATTGAATTAAAGTTAAAGAACTTCATTGACATGAGGAGGTAAGATGTCTGAAGCAACCTTCTGACGTGAATGGGAAAATCATTTATATGAAGGAGGCACAAGAACATGTGCATCTTTGATAATTTTCCAATAAATTAAAAAACTGTAACCATTTTGATGATTATTTTTTCAAAATATAGCAAATTATTGATTTTTTCTACATTTGTGTTAGTGTTGCACCTCCTGAAGATGCAATATGGATTGGAAGCAGATAAAAACAGATAATAAAATGAATTTAAAAGATCCAAAACAGTTTACAGCTGATTTTATGGCTTATGTTGAAGCCAGAAATCCGGGAGAGAAAGAATTTCACCAGGCAGTCCTGGAAGTAGTTGAAACATTATCGGAGTTTTTGATAAGGAATCCGCGCTATATACAGGCCAAGGTACTGGAGCGGATGGTAGAACCTGAAAGGGCTGTCCATTTCAGGGTACCGTGGCAGGATGATGCAGGCAATATCCATATCAACCGCGGTTTCCGGATTCAGATGAACAGTGCAATAGGTCCCTATAAAGGGGGATTGAGGTTTCATCCCACTGTCAATATGAATATTTTCAAGTTTCTGGCCTTTGAACAGGTTCTGAAGAACAGCCTGACATCACTTCCGATGGGTGGAGGTAAGGGCGGTTCTGATTTTGACCCCAAAGGGAAGTCGGATACAGAAGTGATGAGGTTTTGCCAGAGTTTCATGACTGAATTATCGCGCCACATAGGGGCCGATACAGATGTGCCTGCAGGTGATATTGGTGTGGGCGGACGTGAAGTGGGATATATGTACGGACAGTACAAGCGCCTGCGCAATGAATTCACAGGTGTTTTCACCGGCAAGGGAGTGGGCTGGGGAGGTTCACTGATTCGCCCTGAAGCTACAGGCTACGGAACTGTATATTTTGCTGAAGAAATGCTGAAGACACGCGGCGATTCCATCAAAGGGAAAACCGTTGTCATATCAGGTTCAGGGAATGTGGCCCAGTATGCAGTTGAAAAAGTCCTGGATATGGGTGGTAAGCCTGTAAGTTTATCCGATTCAAACGGGACCATTTATGATCCCGATGGAATTGACAGGGAAAAGCTTGAATATATAAAGGAGCTTAAAAATGTTTACAGGGGCAGGATTTATGAATATGCCGATACATATAATGTTGATTACTATGAAAACGAAAGGCCGTGGAAAATAAAATGTGATGTCGCACTTCCATGTGCCACACAGAATGAAATCAGTGGAAGTGATGCTGATACGTTGCTCAGTAACGGTTGTTTTGTTGTTGCCGAGGGAGCGAATATGCCTTCGACTTATGATGCAGAACATAAGTTTCTGGATGCCAAAATACTTTATGCCCCGGGAAAAGCAGCCAATGCAGGCGGCGTAGCTGTTTCAGGACTGGAGATGTCGCAAAACAGCATGAGGTTAAGCTGGACACGTGAGGAAGTAGATCAGAAACTCAGAAACATTATGCATAATATTCATTCCATGTGTGTTCTTCACGGAAAAGAATCAGACGGGTATGTGCATTATGTGAAAGGGGCCAATATTGCAGGATTTGTAAAAGTTGCCAATGCCATGCTGGCACAAGGACTCGTTTAGTTTTTTAAAATTTAGATTCAGGAATTCCCGGCAGTGTACTGCCGGGTTTTTTTGTGCAATTCAGTCAGCCACAGAAAGCAAATTTTTGTAATTATGCACCCTGATACCATTTGTACTGTTAATCATTCTTCAGTGAAGTATTTTGCTTTATGCCTGTGTTTCCTATACCCCTTCCTTCATATTTCTGCGCAGGATGTAAGAATAGTGGATGCCCTTACAGGAGAGCCTGTGGCAAATGCCATGGTTATTACCGGTTCAAAGGTGATGGCCAGCGATGAAAGCGGGTCCATAGATCTTGAATTTGCAGGTAATGATGAACCTGTTACCTTCCTTCATCCTGGTTACCTGTCATTCACTTCAACCAGGGTGGGCATCCGGCTTAACGGCAATGTTGTTAAACTGACTGAAGACCCGGTTTGGATTGATGAAATTATCATTTCTGCAAGCCGCTGGGAACAGGCAGGCAGGGAAGTTCCATACAGGATTAAACAGATAGAAGCAGTTGAGATAGGCAGGTACCAGGCTCAATCGACAGCTGATTTGCTGGGGGCCTCGGGAGCTGCATTTATTCAGAAAAGCCAGATGGGTGGTGGCAGTCCCATGCTCAGGGGTTTTGCGGCCAACAGGGTACTGTTGGTGGTTGACGGTATCAGGATGAACAATGCAATATTCCGGAGCGGAAACCTGCACAACATCATATCGGTTGACGTCGAAAGCATCGGGAGAGCGGAACTTGTATACGGGCCCGCGTCAGTCATGTATGGAAGCGACGCCCTTGGCGGGGTGATGAGTTTTTATACCATAAATCCTGAGCTGTCGGCGAATGATGAAATCCTCCGGACCGGGAAAGCGAAAGCCCGGTGGTCGGGAGCCAATAAAGAAAAAGCAGCCCATGCCCATTTTGGCATTGGCACGAAAAGATTGGCATTTACAGGGGGATTGTCATATTCCGATTTTGGGAACCTGAAGATGGGCAGCAGGGGGCCCGAAGATTATCTCCGGTATGAATATGCAGTGCCCGGAAGTATGCCTTCTGAGGACCGGATTGTTCAGAATCCTGACCCTGAAATTCAGATTCCGACTGCATATCATCAGCTGCATTTAAACGGCAAAATGTTGTACCGGGCATCAGGTTCAGTTGATTTTACCCTGGGGGCTTATCATTCACATACGTCGGATGTGCCCCGTTATGACAGGCTGGTTCTATACCGTAAGAACATGCTGCGAGATGCAATGTGGAACTATGGCCCCCAGAAATGGTCATTATTCCATTTTAAAGCTGATGCAAGGCATCAGACTGTTTTCTTTGACAAGGCAAGATTTCTGGCAGGTTTCCAAAATTATACTGAGAGCAGGCATGAACGGGGGTTCAATGAGGAAATGAAACTGCAAAGGCAGGAGGACCTTCAGGCATATTCGGTAAATCTGGATTTTTCAAAAGCTGAGGGAGATAAAAATGAATTTTTTTATGGTGCGGAACTGTTTGTGAATACGCTGGGGTCAACCGGAATAGCTGAAAGCATCATTACCAGAGCAACTGAAGAAATTCCTTCACGTTATCCTGATGGTTCTTTCTATGGAAGTGCATCAGGATATCTTTCATGGAAGTACCGTGTAAATGATAAGATTGTCTGGCAGACAGGTGGCAGGTATACCTATACAGGTTTAAAATGCAGCATTGACACTGCTTTTTACCAGTTTCCCTTTAAGGATTTCCGCAACAGCCATACTGCGCTGAGTGGAAACACTGGCCTTGTATGGCATACAGGGACAACCGGCCGCTTTAACCTGAATTTTTCTACAGGATTCCGCTCACCGAATATCGATGATTTGGCAAAGGTATTCGAATCGGCCCCCGGAAATGTTATCGTGCCTAATCCGGAACTCAAGCCTGAATACGCCGTCAATGCCGAAGCAGGTTATATGTACTGGTGGGCAGGAAAGGCAAGGGTTGAAGCATCATTTTTTTTTACCCGGTTGTTTGATGCCATGGTGCGCCGTGATTTTACACTGAATGGTTTGGATTCTGTTCTCTATGACGGGGTGCTCAGCAAGGTTGAAGCTATTGTTAATGCTGATGCAGCCATAGTGGCCGGGATTGATATGTCAGCTGAGGTTGTTATTAATTCCTTTATTCGCTCAAGGTTAAAATATTCATTGTATACCGGTGAAGATTCAGAGGGCTATCCGCTAAGGCATGTTCCCCCGGGATTTGGCAGCTGCCATTTGATATTTGAAAGAGATAGAATGTTCACTGAGCTTTATACTGATTTCAGCGGGAAGCTTGAATACAATCGGTTTGCACCCGATGAAAGGGAGAAACCACATCTGTATGCTGCTGACAGAAATGGCAATCCGTGGTCGCCATCCTGGTGGACACTCAATGTGCGAACGCAGTATAAACTGCCACATGAAGTGGTTGCAAACTTTGGAATCGATAACATCCTGGATAAACGCTACAAACCTTATTCATCGGGAGTTGCAGCACCCGGCAGAAATATTTTTATTGCTTTTTCACGGAGGTTTTAATTTTTTTCAAAAACTCAGTAATAATTAAAACTGAATGTCGTTTCTTTGTGAGGAAGGTTTGCATCAGTTCATTTTTTACAATCAATTCGGTTTACCTTCCATGCAGGGGGATGATTTTCATCCTCCTGCAGTTTTATTATATCAGTCATTTGGCCTTTGTATGAGGCACAAGAAATTGCTGTTGAATTGTCTGGTCTCTTCTCCTGTAACATATTCTGCTGAAGTGATTTTTGTATTGAAAAATTAATGTCGGGTCAACTGCTTCTTTATTAAAAAAGCTTTAACTTGAATTGGGATTGTTCAGTGTCCCCTGTTTATTTTGTTTAACTTTTCAATCAGCACTATCATGACAGAACAATTAATAAAAACAAGGGCCAGGGAGCGTATGATGTTATATGGCATTGGAGCCTTATGCATTGTAATGGGCTTCTTTTTGTTTATAAATTTTTCAGGCGTACCGGGGAATACTGCCGGAACAGTGTGGGCCGGAAATCAACTGATACTTTTACTTGTTGTGCCAGGTTCATTTTTTGTGTTCGTTGGAGTACTGATCATTGGTTACCTGATAATCACGCAGCCGGGGGAATATGTTGTCAGGAAAAGCGAAAGTCATGTTGCAGGGCACTACCAGAATGGTTCAGGGAAGCGGGCTGACCTGGAAAGTTTAAGGAAACTGTATCTGAAGGATTTTCAGATTTTTTCGGAAGTATTTCAGAAGCTTGACCAAAATGAATCGGTGCCTGAAAAGCTTAAAACTGATTTTGAGAATGCCATTCAAAGCATCAAGCATTACCTGATGTATTCGGTTTGGGATGAAAGCTGGGGTAAATATCCGAGGTTCAGGCGATGGCTTTTAAAGGGACGTACCGAACCGGTGCCTCATGATATAGCCAGAGGGGTAAAGTTTTTCTCGGGCAGATCGTGATTTCACCTGGCATTAACTTCATCACCATTTAAACAGGCCGGTTGACAAACTGGACCAGAATGTTAAATAAAAGCATATTTTTGCAGTTTGTCAGTAACCTTTAAATTAAGTAGGGATGAAGTATTTTGTTCTGTTTTTTTTGTCAGCCTTAATCGCATGTACCTCTCCAAACAGTTCCATTCAGCAGAAAAACTACCTGCCTGCAGTTCCAGAGCTTGATTCGGAACTGATGACTCCTGAAGTGCTCTGGTCATTCGGAAGGGTGGGAAGCCCGCAGGTATCACCTGACGGTTCAATGGTTTTATATACTGTAACATATTATAACATTGAAGAAAACAAAGCATACAGGGATTTGTATGTTGTACCTGTATCAGGTGGGGAAGAAATTAACCTTACTGAGACGGCAACAAATGAATTCAATGCCGTATGGCGTCCCGATGGAAAAAAGATAGGATATCTTTCAGCAACCTCAGGAAGTGTACAGATATGGGAAATGGATGCTGATGGGAAAGGAAAGAAACAGGTTTCATCGGTTGAGGGTGGAATATCAGGGTTCAATTATTCTCCCGATGGCAGCAAAATTTTCTATATCAAAAGTGTAAGGCTTGATGAAAGCGTTCATGATATCTATCCTGATTTGCCAAAGGCCAATGCCCGTCTGGAAGATGACATCATGTACCGGCACTGGGATACCTGGCATGATTATACCTATAGCCACATTTTCATTGCTGAATATACCGATGGTAAGGTCGGAGCAGGTAAAGACATTATGGAAGGAGAACGCTTTGACGCTCCAATGAAACCATTCGGCGGGATTGAACAGATAGCCTGGAGCCCCGATGGCAGAACACTGGCTTATACAAGCAAGAAAAAGCAGGGCAAGGCATATGCCATCTCTACGAATTCGGATATTTACCTGTATGATACAGTTTCGGGAACTACAGATAACCTGACAGAGGGTATGATGGGATATGACCAGAACCCTGTATTCTCGCCTGATGGTGAATTTCTTGCGTGGGAAAGCATGGAGCGTGACGGCTATGAGGCCGACAAGAACAGGCTGTTTGTTATGAACCTTAGAACAGGGGAAAAAAGGGATTTTACTGAAGGTTTCGATCAGAATGCCGCACACCTGAGCTGGGATGCTGAAGGTAAGAACATTTATTTCATCAGTAATATTCACGGAACTGATGAGATATTCAGGCTGACAACAGGAAATGGTGAAATTACGCGCCTGACCGATGGGGTTCACAATTATCAGACTGTGGAGCCTGCCGGGGATAAACTCATAGCCCAGAAGATGTCGATGTCGCAGCCTTCGGAGTTATACATTGTAGATGCTGCCACGGGTAATGACCGGCAGCTTACCACTGTGACAAAAGGAATTATGGACCAGCTCAGAATGGGCAAAGTTGAAGAACGCTGGCTGGAAACTACCGATGGCAAACAAATGCATACCTGGGTGATATATCCTCCCGATTTTGATCCCACCAAAAAGTACCCTACGCTGCTGTATTGTCAGGGTGGGCCACAGGGGACTGTCAGCCAGTACTGGTCGTTTCGCTGGAATTTCCAGATGATGGCAGCAAACGGATACATCGTGGTTGCTCCAAACAGGAGAGGATTGCCAGGGTTCGGACAGGAATGGAATGAGCAGATTTCAACAGATTATGGCGGACAGAACATCAGGGATTTGCTGACAGCTATCGATGAGGTGGCAAAAGAGCCTTATGTTGACGAAACCCGCCTGGGGGCTGTGGGTGCAAGCTACGGAGGATTTTCAGTTTACTTTCTTGCAGGGCACCATAACGGGAGATTCAAAGCCTTTATTTCCCATGACGGCATGTTCAACTTTGAGCATATGTACCTGATGACCGAGGAAATGTGGTTTGTAAACTGGGAAATGGGCGGGCCTTTCTGGGAAAAAGATAATGCCATAGCACAGCGCTCCTATTCGTTCTCTCCCCACAGGTTTGTTCAGAACTGGGATACACCTATTCTCGTAATCCATGGTGAAAAAGATTATCGTGTGACACCCGATCAGGGAATGGCTGCATTTAATGCCGCCATACTTAAGGGCATCCCTGCCAAGATGCTATACTTTCCTGAGGAAAATCACTGGGTATTGCAGCCGCAGAATGGAATTCTCTGGCAAAGGGTATTCTTCAACTGGCTGGACGAGTGGCTGAAAGATTAAAAAGAAAAGAAAAGCTCATTCCTTTTTATTATCTTTGGTTAAAAAGGATTTGAAGGTTGATAATAAAATAGAAAAGGCATTTGGGAAAACGGCTGTCTTTTCAGGGATTATTTTCCTTATGGCAGGGTTGATTATGTTTCTGGCAGGAGCTCATATCCTCGCAGCTGTTACCGTGGTTATTTCGGTATTTATTGTTTTTACTTATTCAGGAGTGGAGCTGGATACGGAAAACCGCCGTATCAGGATGTACAACAGTTGGTTTGGGTTCATCAGGGTAGGGAAGTGGAAGTCGATGAAACAATATATCGGCGTTACCCTGGTGCCTATTGCCCGCTGGGAATCGATGGCCAGCTGGTCGAACAGGATAACATCAAATAAAACCATAGATTTTCGTATTTTTTTGGTGAATGAAGCCAGAAAGCCAGCTGTTGTCATTAAAAAATGTAAGAACCGGCATACCGCTCAAAACAGTCTTGATGAATTTTCGCTTTGGTTAAAAATACCGGTTTATTCGGTAAAAGGATAAAAGTTCAGATTAATTGATATAAACAGATATACCTATAACCCCTAATCGCTAATTTTGAAGAAAAATTGATATTTTTTATATGCAGAAGATTCACATTGGATTTATTGGGGCAGGCGGAATCGCCCGTGCACATGCCTATGGCCTTCAGGCCCTGAAGTATTATTACAACGATGTCCCACCTGTTGTATTCGAATCGGTTACATCGGCAAAAAAAGAAAGCCGCGAAAGGTTTGCTGAAAGTTATGGGTTTCATGCTTCCCAGTCAATTGATGAATTTGAACAGAATGAGCACATTGAAGCAGTTTTTATTCTGGGACCCAATAATGTACATTTTGAACATCTGCAGCTGGCCCTCCGGATGCGGAATGTAAGGTTGATTTATCTTGAGAAGCCTGTCTGTGCTTCACTGGCAGAGGAAGAGGAGCTTAGGAGGATAGCTGCCTCGTTGCCCGGTGATGTTAAAATACAGGTAGGATTCCAGTACCTTCAGACTTCGGCAGTGCGTGAAGCTATCGGCTTTTGGAAATCAGGGGAGTTGGGAACACCCTTGCATTTCGATTTAAAATATTACCATGGCGATTATCTGCAGTCGTCATACAGGGAGAAAAGGCTTACAAGACTGACCCCGGCACCCGACGGGGGCGCTATGGCTGACCTCGGTTCGCATGGTATCAGTTTGCTTATGGCTTTTCTCGGAGAAGATTTGACAATCACCGGAGCCAGCCAGAGCGGAAGTTTTCCTGATGTGCCTCCAGGCTCTGACCTGTTCAGCTGTATCTCGCTGTTCGACAAAGTAACCGGAGCTGCCGGTACCCTTTCAGCCAGCCGCATCAGTTCAGGGACAGGTGACCTGGTTCATTTGGAACTGTATGCTGAAAAAGGTGCTTTGAGGTATTCATCGAAACATTCGGAATATTTTGAATTTTTCAGGGAAGGGACCAACCAATGGATAAAACAGATTGTTGGAAGTAATTATGCGCCATCATCATCGTTTCCTTCGGGGCATGTACCTCCGGGCTGGCTGCGTTCGATGGTTCATGCGCACTATATTTTTTTGACAGGAAACAAATCAGGTGATTTTAATCCCGATTTGAAACATGGTGTAGCTGTTCAGCGCATTGTGCGAGAGACAGCAGAGCATCTTAGAAAATTCAGAAACAATTATGCAAAGAGTTGAAAGAAACAGCGGGATACTTCTGCATATAACCTCTCTACCGGGGCAGGAGGCTATTGGAACAATGGGGGCAAGTGCTTACCAGTTCGTCGATTTTTTGGAGAACACACACCAGAAGATTTGGCAGATTCTTCCCCTGGGCCCAGTGGGGTATGGCAATTCACCTTATCAAAGCTTTTCGGCATTTGCCGGAAATCCGCTGCTCATTGATTTGAATACCCTTGTTCATGACGGTTTGCTTGAACTGGCAGACCTTGGCGATAAACCTAAGGCGTCGAGCTACAGGGTCGATTTCCAGGTGGTGGAGAAATGGAAATATCCGGTACTGAAAAAAGCATTTGTGAGGTTCAGGGACAACAGTTCCCCTTTTCAGGAGGAGTACAATCAGTTTTTGCGTGAGCATCAGTGGTGGCTCGATGATTATACCCTGTTTATGGCGCTCAAGAAGCATTTCAGTGATGAATCATGGCAGAAGTGGGACAAGGAAATCAAGTTCAGGGAAAAGAGCGTACTCAGAAAATACAGTGAGCTGCTTTCAGAGGAGATTGAATTCAGGAGGTTCATGCAGTTCATTTTTTTCAGGCAGTGGTTCAGGCTGAAAAATTATGCCAATGGCAAAAATATCAGGATCCTGGGGGATATGCCGCTGTATGTTTCGGGTGACAGTGCAGATGTTTGGGCCAATACCGAGCTTTTTATACTTGATGATAATCTTGACCAGCTGGAAATGGGAGGTGTACCACCTGATTATTTTAGTGAAACCGGTCAGCTGTGGGGGAATCCTGTATATAACTGGAAGAAGATTGAAAAGAGGGGATTTGACTGGTGGCTTGCAAGGTTGCATTTCAACCTGAACCTGTTTGACCAGGTGCGAATCGATCATTTCCGGGGGCTTGAATCATTCTGGTCGGTCCCAGCGGGTGAAGAAAATGCAATAAACGGGAGATGGGTCCCGGCTAAGGGGCATCAGCTCCTGAAGATATTCAGAAAGCAGGTGGGCGACCTTCGGCTTGTAGCCGAGGATTTGGGTGTAATCACACCTGAAGTGGAACAGCTCAGGGATGATTATAACCTGCCGGGGATGAAGGTGCTTCAGTTTGCATTCGGCTCGGATCCATCAAACCACAATATGGCACACAATTATCTTCCTGACTTTTTAGCCTATACCGGAACTCATGACAACAATACAACCCTTGGGTGGCTGAGGTCGCTGGAGGGAGATGAAAAGAATATGGTTGAAAAATACCTTGGGAGATCGCACAGGAAGGCACTCAGAAAAGCCATAGAAATGATTTGGGCTTCCTGTGCACGTAGTGCGGTAATCCCCATGCAGGATTTGCTTGAACTGAATGAACGCTCGAGGTTGAATACACCGGGTGTGGCAGCAGGTAACTGGGAATGGAGGTTCAGGTGGTGGCAGTTGAAAAGGAAACACAGGAACTTCCTAAAGGAGCTGACAATGATGTATAACCGGTAGAGGCATTTTTTAACAGCATCGTGCTGCTGCTTCTATGAATTCGCGTGGCTTTTCGGCATGTAGCCAGTGGCCGGCGCCTGGGATGTCGACAATACTGGCATGGGGATATATTTCTTTTATTAATGGAATGTCTTCATCCTGTATATAATGTGATTTCAGGCCCCTGATAAAAATCACCGGATACCGTGTGATGGGCAACCGGTCATCAAACCATTGTTGGTTCACCCCACTCACTATTTCATCAAGATGATCATAAAGAACATCAACATTCAGACGCCAGGCGTATGATTTTGTTTTCTTATCTTTTTTTACACTTTTCAGCAGGAAGCTGCGGATACGTGCATCATCAATTTTCTCGGAAAGGATATCATCGATATCATTTCTGTTATCGACGCGGTTAAAGTCGAGTTCCCGCATAGCCATCAGGATGTTCCGGTGAAGGTGATACTGGCTGCTTTCGTTAAGTTGCATATAATCTTTTGGAGCAATATCGGCAATGACAAGTTTTTCCACCTTCTCAGGAAAATCAGCTGCAAACCACATGGCCGTTTTGCCGCCCATGCTGTGTCCAAGGATAGTTGCGCTGATAATTTTGTGCTTTTCAAAGAAAAAAGCCAGGTCATCCTTCATGTCATTGTAAGTGTGAGAAGGTGCAAAACCTGAATTGCCATGGTTTCGCAGGTCAACCAGATAAACTGTGTGTTTTTCAGCCAGGCGCTTGCCCATATTCAGCCAGTTGTCGGATGAGCCATACAAACCATGTACCACCACCACTACAGGCCCATTTCCTTCTTTCCGGTAAAAAAGATCCATTGAAGTTATTTTAAACAGTCAAGGTATTTCTGAATGGTTGTTTCAAGGCCCATATAGAGTGCATCGGCAATCAGGGCATGGCCAATTGATACCTCCTTCAGGTTGGGTATGTTTTTGTAAAAAAAATTAAGGTTTTCGAGATTCAGGTCATGACCTGCATTTACATCAAGACCAATGGCTTCAGCTGTTTTAGCTGCAGACAGGTATGGCTCAATTGCTGCATCGCGGCCAAGTGAATATAGCCTTGCATAAGGTTCAGTATAGAGTTCAATTCTGTCGGTGCCTGTTTCAGCAGCCCCTTCTATAGCTTCTTTTCCGGGGTCAACGAAAACAGAGGTACGGATACCATACTGATGCAGCCTTTGTACCACCTCTTTCAGAAAAATCAGGTTGCCCCAGGTATCCCAACCATGATCACTTGTCAGCTGGTGATGCGTATCGGGCACGAGTGTAACCTGGTCGGGCAGGACTTCGGTTACAATCCTCAGAAACTCTTCACTCGGATAACCTTCAATGTTATACTCAGTGGTAATGACCGTTTTTAATTCATAAACATCTTTGCGCGTAATATGTCTTTCATCGGGACGTGGATGGACTGTAATGCCGTGTGCTCCAAACCTCTGGCAGTTAATGGCTGCTTCTTTCACATTGGGAACATCTCCGCCGCGCGAATTTCGCAGTGTAGCAATTTTGTTAATGTTTACACTAAGTCGTGTCATTTTTGTATTTTTGATAGGTGCAAGTTACAATTTTCAGTTGAATACAATAAAACAAATAGAAATTGCTCGCAAATAAAATAAAGTCGGACATTGTCATTGCTGTCAGCAGCAGTGAAAAAGGACAGAAGGTTTTGAACATGATGGATCTTTACAGGGTATCGCATGTGCCTGTGGTTGAAGATTCACAGTTTATAGGTCTTGTTTCCGACAAGCTGATTTATGATTTGAATCTTCTTGACCAGCCGATAATCAAAGAAAAGGATAAGTTTTTTACAGCACATGTTCATGAGGACCAGCACATTTTTGAGGTTGCCGTTCTGATGTATAAGCTTAAGCTAAGTGTGATTGCCGTTGTAAACAGCAATCACGAATATGTTGGAGCCATTACACTTTACGATTTAGCCCGCAGGTTTGCCCGTTACTTTTCATTGCAGGAACTTGGAGGAGTGATTGTGCTGGAAGTAAATGTCAATGATTATTCTATGACCCAGATAAGCAGGATTGTTGAAGAGAATGATACCAAAATCCTGAGTTTCTTTCTGAACAGGTTGTCGGGGACAAATACAATGGAAATAATTCTGAAACTTGATAAGGAGGATTTGTCACCCGTTATACAGTCACTTACCCGTTTTGATTATAATGTAAAAGGTGTTTATCTCGATAATTCAATGCTGAACGATTTATACCAGGACAGATTTGATCAGTTTATGAAGTACATGAATTTTTAATTTCCGGATGAGGTGACAACTGAAGAAATCATGTACCTTCACACAAATCTTTTATCAGCAAATACAACTCAAAATTAGTCGGAATGAAAGTGGCTGTTTTTGGAACATCTGTCTCAGAAAAATTTTTACCTGTTTTAAAGGCATTTTTTGGTTTTCTTGAAAGAAATCATGCCGAGGTCCAGATATATAAGCCCTTTTGTGATTATTTAATTGAAAAGCTCGATTTTAATATTTCCTGTACTTCCCAGTTTAATACACCGGCTGATTTTGATAACAGCAACCAGTTTATTTTCAGTGTAGGCGGTGACGGCACATTTCTTCATTCAGTTGTCAATATCAGGAATTTTCATATACCTGTAGTTGGGGTAAACAGTGGAAGGCTTGGATTTCTTGCCGATATTTCCCAGGAACAGATTTATCAGGCAATGGGCGATATTTTTAATGGTAAATATACGATTGTTGAACGTTCATTGCTCTGCATTGAGTTTAGCGGAAAAGAAAACCTTGATTTTAGTTTCGCACTGAATGAACTGGCTGTATTGAAGACCGATTCATCTTCAATGATCAACATCACAGCCTGGTGCGACGACATTCTTCTCAACAATTACTGGGCCGATGGATTAATCATTGCCACCCCTACCGGTTCGACAGCCTATTCGCTGAGTGTTGGAGGACCTATCCTGTCGCCCGATTCCGAGAATTTTGTGATTACGCCCCTTGCCCCGCATAATCTCACCATAAGGCCTATTGTAGTCCCTGATAAATATGAGATTAAACTGAAAGTGGAGGGGAGGGGCAATACATATCTCACCTCACTTGATTACCGGTCGATACCGGTTGATTTTACAACAATTCTTCGCATCAGAAAAGCAAATGTTACATTAAAGACCCTTCAGCTGCCTGGGCATAACTTTTTTAATACGCTGAGAAACAAGCTCATGTGGGGCTATGACAAGCGCAATTAAATAATGTTTGCTGCTTAACAATTTTTAATCTTCTTTTGGGTTTTATAATAGCATTCAGGTATGTTTTATTTAGAATTATATTACTTTTGTACCTCTTGAAAGCTGGAAAACAAAAGGGCAATTCAAGTTGAGTTCGTTGAAAAACAGAGGTTTATGTTGATGAATTATAATGTTTAATTTAATCTTTGGACAAGGACTTTCCATCCTTATCTGCAGGTTTCCGGGTCTGGGTCATACGAACGCAAACATGCCTGAAACGATTTATGAATAAATGATTTGTAATACCAAATGAAAAAAATTGGCTTGGTGATTATAGCAGTTGTTCTGACTGTTTCAGGTTTTGCTCAAAAGTCGGCCGACCTAGGCATTTGGGGGGGGACATCCACCTACTGGGGTGACATGGATAATGCTCCGCCATTGCAATCGTTCAACATTAATGCCGGGGCTTTTTTCAGATATAATTTCAATTCCCGGGTAGCTGTGCGGACACAATTTCTTACAGGAAATTTTGCAGCTGATGGGACTGTTGAAAATCAGGATTTCAGTTTCAGTAAGAATGTACAGGATATCTCGTTCATGATGGAAATCAATTATCTGAAATTTGTGTTGGGAGAAAAGAATACACGGTTTACTCCATTTATCATGGCTGGATTGGGTGTCAGTTATTTTCCCTATACAATTGAATCGGCGGTGATGAGAGAGATTAATGAAGATCATCCAATTATTCCTAGGCCAATTAATGATTCTCCGCCTCGGGATATAACTGTGCAGGAATCTGTCATTTCAGCCGGCATTCCATTAGGGTTTGGTATAAAAGTTGCCCTTGGGAAGAGATTGGGATTTGGAGCTGAATACCAGGTAAGGAAACTGTTGAACGACAAGCTGGATAATCTTGATGATCCATTGTCAACTACAGGGGGCATTGATAATAAAACGATAAAATATACAACGTTATATCACAACAATGACTGGCCGGGTTACCTGGGCATCAACCTGACCTATAAGTTTTTTTTGAATCAAAAAGATTGTCCTGCATACGACAGGAAATACTGGTAATGGAATCATATAAAGAAAAATTAGATATCAACAGAATACCGCGGCATGTAGCCATCATCATGGATGGAAACGGACGATGGGCTGCCAGGCATGGCAGTGAACGGATATTCGGACACGAACATGGTGTGGATGCGGTACGTTCTACGGTTGAGGGGGCAAGTGAAATCGGAATCAGATACCTTACGTTATACGCATTTTCAACTGAGAACTGGGAGCGGCCCAGGAATGAGGTCGATGCCCTGATGGGGCTTCTGGTTCAGGCGATTGAAAATGAAACCGAAGAACTGATGAAGAATAATGTGAGGCTCGATGCTATAGGCGATTTAGACAAGTTGCCTGAAGATGTGGGCAGAAAACTGAATGAATGTATCGGGTTTTTGAATAACAATACAGGCCTGAATCTTATTCTTGCACTTAGCTACAGTTCGAAATGGGAAATTTCACAAGCTGCCAGAAAACTTGCAGAAGACGTGAAGGCAGGGAATTTGAATCCCGGAGAAATAGATGATAAACTGTTCGGAAAATACCTTTCGACTGCTCATCTTCCCGATCCGGAGCTGCTTATAAGGACCAGCGGCGAACTCAGAATCAGTAATTTCTTATTATGGCAGATAGCTTACACTGAATTGTATTTCACCAATAAGCTCTGGCCTGATTTCAGAAAAGAAGATTTGTTTGAAGCAGTTTATGATTTTCAAAACAGAGAAAGAAGATTTGGTAAAATCAGTGAACAGTTGTATAGTTAAATTATATTGATCAGAATGCGAAAGCTATTTATATTCCTGTTGTTTTTATTGGTTCTCAATGTTCCTGCGGTTATTGGCCAGGTTACTGATGATACTAATGTTTCGGTTTATTATTCCAGTCCCCGAAGGTATACCCTTGCAGGTGTAGAAATTTCGGGAATCAAGTATCTTGACCAGACCGTGCTTATTCAGTTGTCGGGACTTCGGGTAGGCCAGATAATTGAAGTTCCGGGTGAATCAATTACAAATGCCATTAAGAAGCTCTGGCAGCAGGGTTTATTTTCGGATGTGAGAATTACGGCAAGTAAAATTGTCGATGATGATATCTGGCTGGATATCTACCTTCAGGAACGTCCGCGTCTGTCGGATGTCAATTTCCATGGGGTAAGCAAATCGGAACGCGATGATATTACAGCCAAGGTGTTACTCCTGAAGGGGTCGCAGGTTACAAACAACCAGGTCATTAATGCCGAACGTACAATCCGCAACATCTTTCTTGGAAAAGGCTTTCTCAATACAACTGTAAATATAGTACAGCGGGACGATACCACTCAGAACAACAGTGTTGTACTTGATATTTATGTTGACAAGAAGGAAAAGGTAAGGGTCAATGAAATCATTATTCACGGCAACGAGGAAGTCAAGGAAACTGCGCTGGAGCGTGCCATGAAGAAAACCAATTCAAGAAGGCTCAGAAACTTTTTCAGGACAAAGAAATTCCTGGAAGAAGAGTATGCCAATGATAAAGTTAAACTGATAGAGAAGTACAATGAGCGTGGTTTCCGTGATGCCATTATTGTTGATGATTCTTTATACCAGGTTGAGGTTGGCCGAAGAAACAAACCAAGGGTGAATATTGAGCTTTGGGTTGACGAGGGCAACAAATATTATTTTGGAGATATCAGATGGGTTGGCAATACAGTTTACCCGGCTGATTACTTAAACAATTACCTGGGAATTGAAAGAGGTGATGTATTTAACCAGTCGGTATTGGAGAAAAGGCTGTTCGATAATGATGTTGGTTTGAATAACCTTTATCTGGATCAGGGTTACCTGTTCTTTGACCTGCAACCCATAGAAGTGAATGTTGAGAATGATACAATCAACTATGAAATGCGCATTCGTGAGGGTAAACAGGCTACGATTGACAGGGTTCTGATATCAGGTAATACCAAAACGCATGAACATGTTGCACGAAGGGAAGTGCGTACATATCCGGGTGATTTGTTCAGTAAGACCCAAATCATCAGGTCGGTAAGGGAGCTTGCTCAGCTCGGGCATTTCGACCCCGAGGCAATTAACCCTGACATCACACCCAATCCTGAAAACGGTACTGTTGATATTGAGTACCAGCTGCAGGAGAAGGCAAACGACCAGATAGAGCTTTCAGGAGGCTGGGGGGCCGGTATGTTTGTGGGATCGGTAGGGTTGAAGTTTGCAAACTTTTCAGTCAGGAATATTCTGAACAGGGAGGCCTGGCGTCCGTTGCCAACCGGTGATGGGCAAACCCTGAGCCTGCGCTACCAGACAAGCGGAAGGTATTATCGTACGGTTAGCCTTTCATTTATCGAGCCATGGCTTGGAGGCAAAAAGCCAAATTCCTTCTCCTTGTCGTTATCACATTCGAGGATAAATTACAGTGCCAACAAATATTATCAGAGCTATAACCCGTATTACGGTGGTTATGGTGGATATGGCGGGTACGGGGGTTATCCTTACGGCGGTGGCTTTGGCGGCTATCCCTATGGCGGTTATGGCGGATATGGTGGTGGATATGGCGGTTATCCTTATGGTGGTTATGTACCTCCACAGTATAACTATGACTCTGAGGGTACAAACAGGGCGAACGACCAGATATGGGAAACCACTGCAGTTGCGATGGGATATGGATACAGGTTATCGTTCCCCGATGACTATTTTACCATCTATCATGAATTATCGCTCGAGCATTACCTGCTCCAGAACATGGGCAGTTACTTCTGGTTTCTTGCTGATGAAAACGGTAATGTGAACGGGACATTCAATAATTTCAGCTTTAAGACGGTATTTGGACGGAACTCAGTTGACAATCCGCTATATTCAAGAAGGGGATCATCGTTCAGTCTGTCGCTGAAGGCAACTCCTCCATTTTCCCTTGTCTCGGGTAAGGATTATGATTCACCCGATGTTTCAAATAATGAAAAGTACAAATGGATTGAATATCATAAATGGTTATTCAAAGGGCAGGTATTTAACCCGCTGTCACGGAACACAAACCTTGTTCTCCGTACAGCAGTTGAAATGGGTTTCCTTGGCCATTACAATCCAAACCTGCCATCTCCGTTCGAAGGCTTTATTGTTGGGGGTAGCGGTATGTCGGGATATAATATCTATGGAACCGATTATGTATCTCTGCGTGGATACAAGGATTTCAGTCTGAGCCCGCAGAGTGGTTCAAAGATGTATACAAAATTCACAATGGAGATGAGGTATCCGATTACCTTAAAGCCAAGTGCAACTATCTACGCTTTGGCATTTGCGGAGGCAGGTAATGCCAACATGAGCTTCCAGAACTATAACCCGTTTAAACTGCACCGTTCAGCTGGTGTGGGTGTGCGTATCTTCCTTCCGATGTTTGGTTTGATGGGGATTGACTGGGGGTATGGGTTCGACAGGATCCCGACAGCACCCGATGCCCACAGAAGCCAGTTTCACTTTGTCATCGGTCAGCAGTTCTAGCATTTTATGTTTGGCATAAAATATGATATACCAGGTTAATAATTAATGAAAAAATAAACGCAATGAAGAAGTTTATATTGACCATTACTGCTTTGATTGCTTTCATAGGAATTACATCGGCACAGAAATATGGTTTCATAGATTCAGGCTACGTTTTGGATAATATCCCTGCTTACAGGGCGGCCCAGGAACAGCTGAATCAGTTGTCGGTGCAGTACCAGAAGGAGCTTGAATCGATGCATGCTGAAATAGAACAGATGTATCAGGATTTTCAGGCTGAAAGTGTCCTGCTGTCGGAAGACATGAAAAGGAAGCGCGAAGATGTAATCATCACCAAAGAAAAAGATTACAAGCAGCTGCAGCGAAAGTATTTTGGCCCTGACGGCGATTTGTTTAAAAAACGCCAGGCATTGGTAAAACCTGTTCAGGACGATGTTTTTAATGCAGTACAGGAGATAGCCAATGAGGGTAGCTATGCTGTAATATTTGATAAGGCAGGTGGAACAACTTTGTTTTTTACAAATCCGAAATTTGATTTGAGTGATCAGGTTCTTCAAAAACTCGGATATAAATAATTAATAATTATATTTGTGACCGAAATTTTAATACTACGTTGACTATGAGAAATTTAATGAAACCACTTGTGCTTCTTTTCTTCGCTGCAATTACAATTTCTGCAGGTGCACAAAACCTCAAGTTCGGACATATCGACCTACAGGAACTTGTTCAGGTTATGCCTGAAAGAGCTAAAGCTGAAACCGAATTCAATAAATTTCAGGCCGATTTGGAAGAGGTATTTGGGGAAATGCAACAAAATTATCAGCAAAAGCTGTCGGAACTGGAAAAGATGAATGCAGAGACCTCTGAAGTAAGAAGAAACGCAAAGATATCGGAACTTCAGGAACTTCAGCAGAGGATTCAGAACTACCAGGTTACTGCCCAGCAACAGCTTCAGCAAAAAAATGCAGAATTACTGACACCGGTATTTGATAAAGCAGAGAAAGCTATTGAAGAGGTTGCCAAAGAACAGGGACTACTGTATGTATTTGACATGGGCCCAAGGGTTGTTCTTTACAGGTCGAACCAGAGCGTCGACATCATGCCAATGGTAAAACAAAAGCTGAATATTAAGTAAAGATTTTTCTTAGATGATATTGTTGAAGGCTGTTATTTCAGGTAACAGCCTTTTTTCATGTCTATTACTCTGGCTTTTTATAAAATTCATGTGGTTTGATTTTTACTGCTGAGTATTAAAAGCATGAGCTGATAAATCATGTTGGTTTTATTGTTCGGGGGATATACCATGTTTAACAGCAGTTTCTTTTTTATAAGGTGTAAAAGTTTTTATTTGGTTTGGTCGCGAATTCCCACTAATTTAGTATTCATAAACACTAACTACATCATCAATGAGCGCAGTTATCAATGCTGAGAATCCTCCTGCAGCAGGTATTCCTTCAAATACCTTTTTGTTTGAAATAGCCTGGGAAGTTTGTAACCAGGTTGGCGGAATCTATACTGTTATCAGATCGAAAGTTCCAACGGTAATTGAACAATGGGGAAAGGATAATTATTTCCTGATTGGTCCTTATTTTGAAGATCAGGCTTCTGCACATTTTGATCCGGCAACTGATTTTTCTACGCCTATAGGAAAGGCTGTGATAAAAATGCAGGAAAGGGGCTTTGATGTTCATTACGGACAATGGATTGTGTCAGGAAGGCCTCATGTAGTACTTTTCAATCCATATTCTGTATATTACCAGCTCGACGATATTAAAAATTTCATCAGGCAGGAATTTCATATTAACCTGCCCGGGCAGGATGAACTCATTGATAAGGTGGCTGCGTTTGGTTTTCAGGTTAAAGAATTCCTGCAATATTTATGTGCATCAGGATTCTGTGAAAGACGGGTGATAGCACATTTCCACGAATGGATGGCCGGATTGCCCATTCCGGGCCTTCGCAGGGAGAACATGAACATCAAGATTGTGTTTACAACACACGCCACCCTGCTTGGACGCTACCTTGCAATGAACGACAGCCAGTTTTATGAGCACCTGCCTTTCTATAACTGGGAGGCCGAAGCCCATAAGTTTAATGTCAGGCCAATTGTCGAGATTGAACGTGCTTCGGCCCATGGGGCGCATGTTTTTACTACAGTAAGTGAACTTACCGGCCGTGAATGTACACATCTTCTGGGCCGTTCACCCGATATGATACTTCCCAACGGATTGAATATCCAACGTTTTGAGGCACTGCACCACATTCAGAACCAGCATCTGCAGTTCAAGGAAAAGATTCATGATTTTGTGATGGGCCATTTTTTTCAGAGTTATTCATTTGATCTCGACAATACAATCTACTTTTTTACATCGGGAAGATATGAATACCAGAACAAAGGATATGACCTGACCCTGGAGGCACTTGCAAGACTGAACTGGCGCATGCAGCAGTCGAAATCAGAAATGACTGTAGTTGCTTTCTTTATTACTAAAAGGCCATTCTACACATTTAACCCTGATGTACTTCATTCCAAAGCATTGATTGAAGATATCAGACTGGTTTGCGAAGAAATTAAGGAGCAGATTGGCAGAAGGCTTTATTCGAATATAACAAAGGAGAAAGGGCAGTATGAATTCCCTGATCTGGCTGATATGGTTGATGATTACCTGAGGTTGAAACTGCGCAGAAATGTTCAGAGCTGGAAGACCAATCAGCTGCCTAAAGTAGTTACACATACCCTTGTAGATGATGCCATGGATGAGATACTGAATTTCCTTCGCATTTCAAATCTTGTTAACAACAGGCACGACAGGGTCAAAATAGTGTACCACCCCGACTTTATTTCAACTTCCAATCCGCTGTTCAAAATGGATTACGGACAATTCGTGAGGGGATGTCATCTGGGAATTTTCCCCAGCATGTATGAACCGTGGGGGTACACTCCATTGGAATGCCTTGCCAGCGGCTTGCCTTCCATTACTAGTAATCTCTCAGGCTTTGGTGATTATGTGTCGAGAAATATACTTGAACATGAAAAGCATGGTATGTATATCGTCGACAGGAAAACAAGGAACTTTCATCAGACAGCCGATGACCTGGCAAATATAATGATGCAGGTAGTGGAGCTTAACCGGCGTGAGCGGATAGCCCTGAGGTATAAATGTGAGGAAGCCTCACTGCATTTCGACTGGTCGAACCTCGGAAAGTATTATAATCATGCCTATAACCTGGTGGTTAAACGGTAACCTTTAATCACTGTTGAAAATGATGAATTCTCCTGTTGGTGTCTTTGATTCGGGATATGGTGGTCTCACAGTCCTGAAGGAACTATTAAAGCAGATGCCCGGTTATGATTTTCTCTACCTTGGTGATAATGCCCGGACACCATATGGCACCCGGTCATTCAGGGTGGTATATGAGTATACGCTTCAGGCAGTAAAATACTTGTTTTCACAAAACTGCCCCTTAGTTATTATTGCATGCAATACAGCATCGGCAAAAGCGCTTAGAAATATACAGCAGCTTGATTTGCCTGTGTTTGCTCCCGACCGTCGTGTTCTGGGAGTGATAAGGCCCAGTGTGGAGAAGGTGGCCGAGATTACTGTCAATGGCCATGTAGGTGTGTTGGGAACACCCGGCACTGTGATGTCGGAATCGTATCCTATTGAACTTGAAAAATGGTCGGGTGGCAAAGTAAAGTCGACTGTACAGGAAGCATGCCCTCTTTGGGTGCCATTGGTAGAGAATAATGAAATGGAATCGGAAGGAGCTTTGTATTTTGTAAAGAAACATGTGCTGAATATCCTGGGCAAGGACAGTGAGATCGATACCCTCATTTTAGGTTGTACCCATTACCCTCTGCTGCTCGGCCAGATACAAAAATATGTGCCCCCGCATATCAGGATTCTTTCACAGGGTGAGATTGTTGCAGAAAAACTTGTTGATTACCTGGTGCGCCATCCTGAAATGGAAGCCCGTCTTTCAAAAAAAGGGAAAGTTGAGTTTCAGACAACCGAATCGGCCGATAATTTCAATGAGAAAGCATCGCTGTTCCTTGGACGCACTGTTGATTCAACAACAGTCCATTTCTGATGAAGCTTCCCACAATTAGGTGAGAGATGGTAAAGCCTGGGACAGGAGAACTTTTCTATTATTTATACCCGTTACTGTTGTCTGAAACCCAAATCTGTATTATTTATGCTTTAATCAGCTCCTGAACCGTTCTGGTCAACTCATTAAACTGATTTTCAATACTCGTGAGCAGTTTGTACTGTGCTTTTGTCCTGACCAGGTTGTGATCAGCATATTTGATTTTATAATAATTGTCGCCGTCAATATAATCCATCAGAAAGCGCAATACCTGTTCGTAGGTTATATAGCGGGCAGAGAAGGCAAGAAATTCGATTTCCTTTTCAGTAAGAAATGCAGAAGCTTCTTCAAGATATCCTTTTGTAAATGCCCTGAAGATTTCCATATTCATCGAAACATTATCAAGGTTAGTGTCATCTTCCTTTCCGGTATTTGTATAAAAGCGGATGGCATCGCCAAAGTCGTTCAGGACGGTGCTGCTTAATACGGTGTCGAGGTCGATCACACAGAGGACTTCCCCTTTTTTATCGAATAATATGTTGTTGATTTTTGTGTCATTATGGCTTACCCTCGTAGGAATTATTCCTTTTTCCACCAGTTCCCAGTACGCCATCATTTCCTTCCTGCGGCTTTCAATCCAGCTGATTTCTTCTTCAACCAACGATTTTCTCCCAACCGGATCCTTTGAAAGCACCTTGTCCCATTGTTCATACCTGTACCTGATATTATGGAATCCAGGCAATATATCTGTCAGAGGTTCTTTCAAATCAGCTACCAGTGTCTGAAATTTGCCGATGCCTTTTCCGCCTGCGTAAGCAAGTTCCGGGGTTTCGGCAGCTTCATAGGCAATTGTGTCATCAATGAAAAGGCTAACAGCCCAATATTCTTCTTCATCATCCATGTAATATAATTTCCCGTCGGTGGCCGGAATAATTGTCATGGCTTCACGCAACGGATTTCCACCGGCTTTTACTACTTTGGCCTTTATATGGTCACAAACCTTGCTGATATTTTCCATCATGGCAGGTACCGGAGAAAAAATCCGCTTGTTCTTTCTCTGAAGAATATATGAGGGAGTACCTTCTACCAGGTGAATCATGAAGGTGTCGTTTATAAAACCTTCACCAAGGGGAACAATTTCTTTTACATTGCCTTCCAGTCGAAACTGACGTGCAATACTGATAAGGTCGTTGGTCATCGTTTTATTCAAATAAATTTTCGGGGTAAACACCCGCTTCAATTAATTTATTAATCTTTTCAACAACAATGGGTTTGTCGTCCCTGTATGTAACGCCGAACCATGGAGAATCGGCCTTCAAAACGCTGACAGTAGCTCTTCCTTCAGAAATCATATCAAAGACAGCTGAAGGAATGTACATTTCAGACTTTGGTTCATGTATATGATTTTGGAGAAAGGTAACAAATTTTTCTTCAAGTATACCAAAAACAGAAGGTTTGAAACCCCAGATATTCATTGAGGCACTTTCATCACCTGTCAGTTCCTTTTCACTGCCGTCAGGTTCAATGGATATGGTTTGGTTTCCCCTTTTCAGGATTTTTGTTGTTTCTACAATCTTCTGTAACCTGTCGTTCTTGTCAACTTCACAGAGGCCCCTTGAAACTGTACCGAAATCCGACAATGTATTTCTTAGCTGGTAACCAACCATTGCATATTCATATGGATCGGCTGAATTGGTTAGGAATTGTGCCATCGCCTTATAGGCGTTGAGGCCATAAAAGTCATCGGCATTCAACGCACAGAAAGGTTCATTGATGGCATGACGTGCAACCATGATGGCATGTGCGGTTCCCCAGGGTTTTTCTCTTCCTTCGGGCAAGGTAAATCCTTCGGGCAGATTATCCAGTTCCTGGAATACATATTCCACCTTTATCTTGCCGTCAAGCTTTGTTTCAAAAACCTCCCTGAAGGCATCGGCAAAGCTTTCGCGGATCACAAAAACAACCTTCCCGAATCCGGTCCTGATAGCATCATAAATTGAATAATCAATAATCGCCTCGCCATTGGGGCCAACCGGTTCCACCTGTTTCAATCCTCCGAATCGGCTGCCCATTCCTGCAGCCAGTATAAGCAATGTTGGTTTCATTTATTTGATTTTCTTATTAAGTTGATGATAAGTTTAAGTGTAATGTATCTTCCAAATCGAGATTCTGGTGCCAAAAATAATACACCTTCCATTCCCTGGTACCGGGTTACTTGTACCAAGATGCATAGGTGCCGTAAGATTCAGCTATCCGCCTGATTTCATTATCTAAAAGCTCGGTACTGATCTCCTTTATCTTTTTAGCCGGAATACCTGCATAAACGCTTCCGCTTTTTACAATTGTTCCTTTTGTAACCACCGATCCGGCTGCAACAATGGAATTGCTTTCGACCACTGCATCATCAAGAACCACAGCATTCATTCCAATCATAACGTTGTCGTGAAGGGTGCAGCCATGTACGATGGCCCCGTGGGCAATGGTTACATTATTCCCGATGCGGGTGGGCGATTTCTTGTAGGTAGCATGTATTACAGCATTATCCTGTATATTGGTATTGTTTCCTATCTTGATAAAATGGACATCTCCGCGCAGGACAGCGTTGAACCACACACTGCAGTTATTGCCCATTTCAACATCTCCAATGAGTGTTGCAGTTTCAGCCAGGAAGCAGTTATCTCCCAGCGAAGGGGTTTTTCCATTGAGTGTCTTGATGAGTGCCATTTCCTTAATATTTAAATTGATTCCAAATATATTAAAACCTTACATTTAATACATACGTCATTCCAAACTTGTTAAATTATGGTTATTTTTGCTGATTGATAAATTACGACATAATAGAGCAGAAGGAGTGGATATTTCAAATTGTAACAATTTTTTATTTATTTCTTTTAAATTGAAAGCAAGTACCAAAAACCATTGGAAATGAAGTATGAAAAAGTGATAGAACTCGAAGAAGTAGCCATACGCTTTTCGGGAGATTCAGGCGACGGTATGCAGCTGACCGGAACATTGTTTTCCGATGCAACAGCCCTGATAGGTAATGACATATCAACTTTCCCTGATTATCCGTCTGAAATCAGGGCTCCGCAGGGTACTGTTGGTGGTGTTTCAGGATTTCAGGTTCAGTTCGGAACAAAACATGTTAACACCCCCGGTGACTACGCCCATGTGCTTGTTGCCATGAATCCTGCAGCCGTGAAAGCAAACGCACGTTTTATGAATCCCGGGGGAACAATCATATATGACAGTGATTCTTTTAATGAGAAAAATTTCAGGAAGGCAGGATTCCAGACCGATGATCCTTTTACTGAATGCAACCTGAAGGATTTCAGGATTATTTCTGTTCCGATAACCAGTCTTACACAGGAAGGATTAAAGGATTTTGGCCTCGACCACAAAAGCGTTGTCAGGAGCAAAAATATGTTTGCACTCGGGTTAATATGCTGGATGTTCAACAGGCCTCTTGATTATGTTGAAGAGTTTATACGTTCGAAATTCGGAAGGAAACCTGTTGTTGCCGATTCCAATATCAAGGTACTGCACGACGGGTATAACTATGGGATGAACCTGCAGCATATGACGCCTACATATATTGTACATCCGGCTGCAATTGAAGAAGGGACCTACCGGAATGTAAACGGGAATTATGCAACTGCATGGGGATTTATTGCTGCTGCCGAGAAAGCAGGTCTTGATCTGTTTCTTGGATCATATCCCATCACTCCTGCTACTGATATTCTTTCCGCACTTTCGGAAAGAAAGGATCTCGGGGTGAAAACTTTCCAGGCAGAGGATGAAATTGCAGGCATTGCTTCAGCAATCGGAGCATCATTTGCAGGAAATCTTGCCATTACCACCACTTCAGGTCCGGGCCTTGCCCTGAAATCGGAAGCAATTGGTCTTGCTGTGATGGCTGAACTTCCCCTTGTTATTGTAAATGTTCAGCGCGGTGGTCCTTCAACCGGACTCCCTACAAAAACTGAACAGTCCGATCTGATGCAGGCCTTGTACGGCCGCAATGGGGAAAGTCCTGTAGTAGTTGTTGCTGCCAGTACACCTTCCGACTGTTTTAACTATGCATTTATCGCATCAAAAATCGCACTCGAACGGATGGTCCCGGTTATTCTGCTTACCGACGGCTTCCTGGGGAATGGCAGCGAACCATTCAAGGTACCTAAAATGGCTGAAATGCCTGTGATAACTCCCCGGTTTGCCAAAGATCCTTCTACATACAAGGCATACCAGAGAGACGATAATACTTTTGCAAGGGAATGGGCTATACCAGGGGTACCTGGTTTCGAGCACCGGATTGGTGGATTGGAAAAAGGTATTACAGGAACCGTTAGCCATGATCCCGAGAACCATCAGGCAAATACCATCATCAGGGAGGAAAAGGTACAGAAAGTGGTTGACATGATACCTGATCTTGAGGTTTGTGGTGATGATGACGGGGATATTCTTGTCGTTGGATGGGGTGGTACATACGGACATCTTATCAGTACAGTCAGGGAACTCCGCAAAGAAGGGAAAAAAGTAAGCCTTGCGCATTTTAACTATATTAAGCCTTTGCCAAAAAATACTGCTGAAGTTTTCGCCAGGTTTAAAAAAATCATCGTCTGCGAGTTGAACCTCGGACAGTTTGCAAGTTACCTCAGGGATAAAATCCCCGGTTTCCATTATTATCAGTATAACAAAGTGAAAGGATTGCCATTTACAATCAATGAATTGAAAGAAGGCGTCAATAAACTTTTAGCGGAATAAGAACATGACAGAATTAAATTATACAATAAAGGATTTCAAAAGCGAAAATGAAGTTCGCTGGTGTCCGGGGTGTGGTGATTATGCCATAATGAATGCTGTTCAGCGTACTATGGCCGGAATGGGTGTCCCCCGTGAAAAATTTGCAGTTATATCAGGTATTGGCTGTTCCTCCAGGTTCCCGTATTACATGAACACATACGGATTTCATACAATTCATGGAAGGGCTGCCGCTGTGGCAACAGGTGTTAAGCTTGGAAACCCCGGTTTAAATGTATGGGTAATTACCGGTGACGGCGATGCAATGGCTATCGGCGGGAATCATTTCATTCATACAATCCGGAGGAACATCGATTTGAATATTATTATTTTCAACAACCGGATATATGGACTGACCAAGGGACAATATTCTCCTACTTCCGACAGGGGCTTTAAAAGTAAAACATCACCTTACGGAACCATTGAAGATCCTTTTGTCCCTGGACAACTGGTTGTGGGAGCAGGAGGAACATTTTATGCCCGTGGCATCGACAACAACGTCAAACTGAGCGAAGCCATATTTAAGGAAGCGGCACAGTTTAAGGGTACATCGGTAATTGAAATCCTTCAGAATTGTGTCATTTACAATGCTGGCGTACATAATGCCATTTCTGACCCGGAATTCCGTGCCGACAGGCAGCTGATACTCGAACATGGCAAGCCTATGCTCTTTGGTGCCAACAATGAAAAAGGTATAGTGATGGAAAGGGGTAAACTAAAAGTTGTTACCATTGGTGAAAACGGTATAACCCCCGATGATATTCTTGTTCATGATGCATGCGAAAAGGATCCCACGCTTCATGTGGCACTTATAAACATGGCGCTTCCTGATTTTCCTGTTGCTTTTGGCGTGGTAAGGGCTGTTCCCGCTCCGGTTTATGATGAGGAAATGACACGGCAGATTGAACTTGTCAAAGAATCAAGGGAGATCACCTGTGTCGATGAGCTTTTGAATTCAGGCAACACCTGGGAAGTTACAGGGGTGAATGGAAGCAATGGCATGAACAGTGAATGCAGGTAAATCCTGGTTAAATAATATAAGTAGCAATCGAGGTGTTGGATGGGTTAACGCCCTGCATCTTAATATAAATGTAGATAATTTTTAAAAATATTCTTATATTGCAAAGCAGCCTCACTCTTTTCTGGGATGCTGATTTTTGCAAGCATCAGACGCTTAAATTTAAGTATGAAATCATTCAAAATCGGAAATTTAACAGTTAGCATCCCTGTAATTCAGGGAGGTATGGGTATTGGAGTTTCGCTTTCAGGCCTGGCGGCAGCAGTTGCCAACGAAGGAGGCGTAGGAGTAATATCAGCAGTAGGTGTTGGGATGTTCGAAAAGGACTATGCCCGTAATTTTATTGAAGCCAATATCAGATCATTGAAAAGGGAAATAAACGCAGCCCGGGAGAAAACCAGAGGAATCATTGGGGTTAATATCATGGTTGCCCTCACCAATTTCTCTGATCTTGTTACTACAGCAATAGCTGAAAAGGCTGACATCATCTTTTCGGGAGCAGGGCTACCATTGAACCTCCCGTCTTATCTTTCAAAAGATTCGGTTACCAAGCTGGTACCGATAGTTTCTTCAGGACGTGCCGCGCAGGTGATCTGCAAGAAATGGAAAGAAGTTTACAATTATCTTCCCGATGCAATTGTGGTGGAAGGTCCAAAGGCAGGCGGACATCTCGGGTTTAAAGCTGAAAACCTGGAGGATCCGAATTTTGCCCTTGAAAAACTTATCCCCGAAGTTGTAAGTGAAGTAAGAAATTTTGAGGTAAAGTATAATGTGACTATACCTGTTATTGCTGCTGGTGGTATTTATACAGGTGCCGATATCAAGGAAATTATGGATTTGGGAGCTGTAGGTGTACAGCTGGGTACCCGCTTTGTTACAACCCATGAATGCGATGCATCACCCGAATTTAAACAAAGTTACATTGATGCATCCCTGAATGATATTGAGATTATTAAAAGTCCTGTGGGTATGCCTGGAAGGGCGATACATAATCAGTTTATCGAAAAAATAAACAGGGGAGAGAAGCGTCCGGTTAAATGCCCTTATAAATGTTTAAAAACCTGTGACATTGAAAAAACACCTTATTGCATATTTGCCGCATTGGTTAATGCTGTTAAAGGGAATTTTTTCAACGGATATGCCTTTGCAGGAACCAATGCATGGCGCTGTTCGAAAATCATTTCAGTAAAGGAAACATTTGAGGCTTTAAAGCAGGAATTTATGGAAGCGGTGCAACAGCAGAGCCTGCCGCTGCAGCAATTAAAATAAAATCCAAATATATTCATTGCACGTGACTGTCATTTTGATGGCAGTTTGATTATCATTTCAGTGCAAATTCTTATTTTCGGTTAATTAATCAATATAACCTTATGATGGAAATAATTGAAGTCACCGAAAAATCTGCTGTTAATGCATTCCATCAGGTGCCTGAGGTCATTTACATGCATGATGCGAATTACATACCTGCATTGCGTATGATGGTGGAAAATACTTTTAGTCCTTCCAAAAACGCAAAATTCAGGGAGGGCGATGCATGCCGGTGGATACTGAAAAAGAAGGGTAGACTTGCAGGAAGAATCGCTGCTTTTTATGATAATAGCTATGCCAGTGGTTATGACCAGCCTACTGGTTGTTGTGGCTTTTTTGAGTGCATTGATGACCAGCAGGCTGCCAGCCTGCTTTTCGATACGGCGAAAAACTGGCTGAAGGAACGTGGGATGGAAGCAATGGACGGACCGGTGAATTTTGGTGAAAACTTCTTCTACTGGGGATTGCTTGTTGATAATTTTCAAACCCAGACTTTTGGTATGCCCTATAATCCCCCCTATTACCGGAAGCTTTATGAGGATTATGGGTTCAAAACTTTCTATGAACAGTATAGTTATTCACTCGATATAACAAATCCTGACTTGCCCGACCGGTTCTGGAAAATTGCAGCATGGGTTTCAAAGAAGCCGGGATACAGCTACCGCCATTTCTCCTTTGACGACCAGGACAAATTGATACACGATTTCATTGAAATACATCGTAAAGCCTGGTCGGGTCACAGCAATTACAAACCTGCCGAGTTTGATCAGCTGAAAGCCCTGATTAATCAAAGTAAATTCATTCTTGAGGAGGAGTTCATCTGGTATGTGTACCATAACGGTGACCCTATTGCATTTTACATGATGATTCCTGATGCCAACCAGCTTTTGCAGAAATTGAGTTCAGGCAAATTAAATTTGATTAATTTATTCAAACTGTATTATTATAAACATAAAAAGGTCATTACCAGGTGCCGTGTCATTGTTTTGGGTGTGGTGCCTCAGTATCAGCGACTGGGTATAGAATCTGGCATCTTTTACAGGTTAAAGGAAGTAATGCTGCGTAAACCATGGTACAAGGACATGGAGATGAGCTGGATTGCTGATTTTAATCCTAAGATGATCGCACTTTTTAAATCTTTTGGTGCTGAAAAAACATTTACCCACTTAACTTTGCGCTATTTGTTCGACAGGACCAGGGAGTTTAAACGTGCAGAAATAATATAGGATAATGCGGGAGTTTCGAAAAGGTAAGAAAATATAAAATGCAACTGATAGCTGTTACTGACCAATCTTCGCGGAAACTGTTTCATAAAGTTCCTCATGTAATATACAGGAATGACCCTAACTGGGCATGCCCTTTGGAAGGAATGGTTGAAAACATTTTTAAGCCGGATAAAAATCCTTCCTTCAAGAATGGTGAGGCTATCCGATGGGTTTTGCTTGATGGCAAAAATCTTCTGGGGAGAATTGCTGCCTTTTATAATCATGATAAGGCAAAAACATTTGAGCAACCCACCGGGGGGTGCGGCTTTTTTGAATGCATCAACAACCAGGAAGCTGCCAATATGCTTTTTGATGCAGCCCGCGGATGGCTGAAGCAGAAAGGTATGGAGGCAATGGACGGCCCGGTTAATTTTGGCGAAAATTACATGAACTGGGGACTGCTTGCCGATGGCTTCATGCCCCAGGGATTCGGTATGCCCTACAATCCGCCATACTATGTCACGCTTTTTGAAAATTATGGATTTCAGATATACTTCAGGCAGTTCAGCTATCATCTCGATACTACTCTGCCCGAACTTCCAGAGCGGTTCTGGAAAATTGCTGAATGGGTGGCCAAAAAGCCACAGTTCAGTTTCAGGCATTTTTCATGGGATGAAAAGGAAAAGTTCATCGATGATTTTGCACAGGTCTATGATAATGCTTGGAGGTTCCATGAGCATTTTAAACCTATTGACAAGGATGACCTGAAAGATTTCCTTTACAATTCGAAAGCTCTGATAGAAGAAGATTTTATCTGGTTCGCCTATCATAACGGGGAACCCATTGCGCTGTTTGTAATGATTCCTGATTTCAATCAGATTCTGGCCCGGCTGAAAGGACGCATTAATCTTTTGACATTGCCCAGGGTGCTATGGTTGAAATGGAGAAGGAAAATTACCCGGACAAGGAGCCTCATTATAGGGATAGTGCCAAAGTACCAGCGCTCAGGAATCGATTCTGCCATTTTCTGGCACCTCCGCCCGGTAATGTACAGGAAACGGTGGTACAGGGAAATGGAACTGTCATGGGCAGGTGATTTCAATCCAAAAATTGTCGCCCTGTATGAATCGGTTGGCGGTAAAAGAATGAAAACCCATTATACGATGAGGTTCCTTTTCGACAGAAACAAACCATTTACCAGGGCACCTGTTATAAACTTTGAGCCCGGAAGGGAAAAAGCAGATGCGAATGATTAGTAGTTAAAGATTTAGCAGGAAATTTACAATCATTTTTGGATTCTTGAAAACAATATTTATCTTTGCAGGCCTTAAAAAATAATTTAGAAAACATAAAGTGGATTGTAGTGTTGCAAATACAACCATTTTAATAAAAACCATAGAAAATGAAAAAAGGATTACATCCGAAGGAATACAGAATGGTAGCATTTAAAGATATGTCAAACGGGCATACCTTTCTTACCAGGTCAACGGTTGAAACCAAAGAGACTATTGATGTTGAAGGTGTTGAATATCCGTTATATAAACTAGAGATTTCAAATACATCACATCCGTTCTATACAGGTAAGGTTAAACTGGTCGACACTGCAGGACGTGTCGATAAGTTTATGAACCGCTATGGAAAGCATCTTGAAAAAAGAAAAAAGTAAGATGATATTTCTGAAAAAGCTCCGGTATCACCGGAGCTTTTTTTTTAAATTTACATTCTGTATTTTGCAGCAGGTTAATTATGTGCTTTGTTGAACATCCTGCTGGTGCAATCCGTTTGGTTTAAGTGGCACAACAATTGCCTTCCACCTCCACTGTGGAACACGAAAGCCAATACCGTCAGTTTGGCATAAAAACTTTTTGAAATAATGGGGAAACGTAAAAATTCAGGATTGGGTGATATGATATTGAGTGGGATAATGAAGGATAATTCAGATTATATTCCAATAATAGCCGATGGTGACGATGCAGATCTCCGGGATACTGAAATACCTGACATTTTGCCGGTATTGCCACTCCGGAATACTGTTCTTTTTCCTGGAGTGGTACTGCCAATTAATGTGGGGAGGAAGAAATCGCTCAAGCTGATTCAGGATGTGTATAAGGGCAGCAGGTTATTGGGTGCTATCGCCCAAAAGGATTTCCTGATTGATGACCCGGAGCAGGGTGACCTTTATACCACCGGCACTGTGGCTGAAATATTAAAAATACTGGAAATGCCTGATGGCTCCACTTCTGTGATTATTCAGGGAAAAAGAAGGTATGCCATCAGGGAATTTGTAACGGGCGATCCTTACTTTAAGGCATCCGTTGAACCTTTGAATGATGTGTCACCAAATGATGATTCAGAATTCAATGCCATCGTAGGGTCACTAAAAGATCTTTCAATCAAGATTGCTCAGTTTTCGGCCAATGTACCCCCTGAAGCAAGTTTTGCAGTGAAGAATATTGAGAATTCAACCTTTCTGATCAATTTTATCTGTTCAAACGCTGATATACATGTTGCGGAGAAACAAAACCTGCTGGAAATTGATAACCTGAAGGAAAGAGGGGTTCAGGCAATCAGTTACCTCGTCAAGGAGGTGCAGATGCTCGAACTTAAACAGGATATTCAGAAGAAGGTAAAAACCGACATGGATCGTCAGCAGAGGGAATACATGCTGAACCAGCAGATGAAAACCATACAGGATGAACTTGGTGGTAATCCGGTTGAACAGGAAATTGCTGAATTAAAAGACAAGGGAAAAAAGAAAAAGTGGAACGAGGATGCAGCCCGTTTTTTTGACAAGGAAGTTGAGAAGCTGCACCGGCTGAATCCTGCTGCAGGTGAATATTCTGTCCAGTTTTCATTTTGTCAGACATTGGTTGAACTCCCCTGGAATGAGTATACCCCCGATAATTTTGATTTAAAAAATGCACGGAAAGTTCTTGATGAGGACCACTTCGGCCTGGAAAAGGTGAAGGAGAGGATCCTGGAACACCTGGCTGTCCTGAAGTTAAAGAACGATATGAAAGCGCCCATCCTATGTCTTTACGGACCTCCCGGAGTGGGAAAGACCTCTCTGGGCAAATCAGTGGCCAGGGCACTCGGACGAAAGTATGTGCGAATGAGCCTTGGCGGTCTTCATGATGAATCTGAAATAAGGGGGCACCGGAAGACATACATAGGTGCTATGCCAGGCCGTATCATCCAGAATATTAAAAAGGTTAAAACATCAAATCCTGTATTTATTCTCGATGAAATAGATAAAGTTTCCAAACAGTTCCACGGCGATCCGGCTTCGGCCTTGCTTGAAGTACTGGACCCCGAGCAGAATTTTGAGTTTCACGACAATTATGTGGAACTTGATTATGACCTGTCAAGGGTAATGTTTATTGCAACGGCAAATACATTAAATTCCATTGCCCCTGCATTGCGCGACCGTCTTGAACTGATAGAAGTAAGTGGTTATCTTGTGGAGGAGAAGGTGGAAATAGCCAAACGTCACCTGATACCAAAGCAATTGCTGAATCACGGATTGAGCAGGGAGGATGTACAGTTTACAAAGAAATGCATTGAGCTTATTATCGATGGTTACACCCGTGAATCAGGGGTAAGGGAACTTGATCAGAAAATAGCAAAGGTAATCAGGCGGATTGCAAAGAAGGTTGCATTCGAGGAACCTTATAATAAAAAGCTTACCAGGGAAGATGTCCGCGAATACCTTGGGGTAGTTGAATATTCAAAGGAAAGGTACCAGGGCAATGAGTTTCCCGGAGTTGTCACAGGCCTGGCATGGACAGCTGTCGGAGGTGAAATATTGTTTGTCGAATCGAGCCTGAGTAAAGGAAAAGGTTCTCTCACCCTCACAGGTAATCTGGGTGAGGTAATGAAGGAATCGGCTATGCTGGCCCTCGAATATATTAAATCACATGCCGAAGACCTTGGGCTGGACTCCGATGTTTTTGAAAAATGGAATGTCCATGTACATGTTCCCGAAGGAGCAATTCCAAAAGATGGTCCTTCTGCCGGCATCACGATGGTCACTTCCCTTGCATCGGCTTTTACACGCAGGAAGGTGAAAAAAAACATTGCAATGACTGGTGAGATTACATTAAGGGGAAAAGTGCTTCCCGTTGGTGGCATCAAGGAAAAGATACTTGCAGCCAAACGGGCCGGTATCACTGACATTATCCTTTCACAGGAAAACAGGAAACACCTTGAAGATATTAAACCTGATTACCTGAAAGGCCTTCGTTTCCATTTTGTTCATACAATTCTTGATGTGCTTGAAATAGCCCTTCTGGAACCGGTGGGTGTAACAAAAGCGGAGGCTTAATCCCATAGGAAGTGTTCTCAGGGCATGTGTCAACATTTGGTCATCTGTGTTGTTGTAGGCTTTGATAATTGCGTAACTAAACACTGCGTATTGTCACCTGGTAAGCCACATCACCGGATTTCCTGCAGGGACTGCTGGTGCTGGAGTGGCTGAAAGAAATTGAAACTGAATGTCAGACCTGCTGTTTGTGACGAGTTTGCATCAGGAAAAGGCTCTGACTTCATGAGGATTATAAACACATTACCCAATGAAACATTTTAAAATTTTAAATCAATTCACTATGATGAGGTATATTATCATAGTGGCTATCGCAGTTATTGGCTTTTCGTGTGGTCAGAATAATCAGAAACAGGACAATTCCTCAGCATCGGTAGCAGATAATCAGTTAAGCCTGGATACTATCCATATCGGTAAAATGCACTGTGAAATGTGTGTTGCTTCTGTTGAAAAGGGTGTGCAAAGTGTGGAAGGTGTAGAATATGTAAAAGCAGTTTTAGAAGATTCTATTGCAGTTGTCAGGTACAACAGCTCTGAAACAAACCTCCGGGAAATTCATGGTGTCATTGTAAAGCGCGGCTATACAATCAAGGAAGATGTTACTAATCCCTGACTTCAGGTTGTTCACCCGATTTTTTCATATGCCTGCGGAACGTGGCATATGTTTTGTTTTATTTTACAATTATATTGGAAACAATTAATTTTTAAAGCCATGAAAGACGATTTAAATAAAAAATACAGGATATCCATAAGGAAAGGAGCAATCTGGAATGTGAAGGTGCGAATATTCTATCCTGCACTTGCATATACCCGTATACTTCCTTCTGAACTTTTAAGCTGGAAGCTAAAGGTAGTCCTCAACTGATTCCGACTGCTCCTGTCCGGTGTTCTTATTTGTACTGATCCCAGCTCTTTATCGGGATAGCTGATAATTCAAATTTGCAGATTGCGTAAATGAATGCACTTGCAACTCTTGAATTGGTAATAAGGGGAACATTAAAATCAATTGCATTTCGCCTGATTTTATATCCATTTTTTAATTCTCTCTTTGTATAATTTTTCGGGATATTTATCACCAGATCGATTTTCCTGTTTTTAATGTATTCTATGGTATTGGGACTTCTGTCTTCTTCATCGGGCCAGTGCAGCAATGTATTGGGTATTCCATTGTCGTGGAAGAACCGGTGTGTCCCTTCGGTGGCAAAAAGGTTATAACCCCTTTGGGCCAGCATGCGGGCACTTGCAAGAAGTTCAATTTTTGAACGCGATGGCCCTGAAGATATCAGTACATTCTTGACAGGTATCCGGTATCCGACCGACAGCATCGCCTTTAATATTGCCTCATAGTAAGTTTCTCCGATACATCCTACCTCTCCTGTTGAAGCCATATCCACTCCCAGCACAGGGTCGGCGTTGAGAAGGCGTGCAAATGAAAACTGGGGTGCCTTTACCCCCACATAATCAAGTTCAAAAAGCGACTTGTCAGGTTTATCAACTGTTTCACCCAGCATTATCCTGGTTGCAATTTCAATGAGGTTCAGTTTCATTACCTTCGATACAAACGGGAAGCTTCTCGAGGCCCTTAGATTACATTCAATTACCTTGATATCATTGTCCTTGGCAAGAAACTGCATGTTGAATGGCCCGGTGATTTCAAGGCTCTTTGCAATCTGACGTGCAATCTTTTTAATTCTTCTGATTGTCTCGATGTACAGCTTTTGGGGAGGGAACACGATGGTTGCATCACCCGAATGCACGCCTGCAAATTCAATATGCTCTGAAATTGCATAGGCAATCACTTCTCCGTCTTTTGCTACTGCATCAATTTCAATCTCCTTTGCCTCCTCTATAAATTCACTCACAACCACCGGATGTTCCTTCGATACATTGGATGCCATCTCAAGAAAATATTCAAGCTGGTCATTGTTGGATACAACATTCATTGCAGCCCCCGACAGTACATATGAAGGACGAATCAGTACCGGGTAGCCAACTTCATCGATGAACCTGTAAATTTCATCGAAAGTCGACAATTTTGCCCAGCGGGGCTGGTCTATATTCAACCTGTCAAGCAGGGACGAAAATTTTTCACGATCTTCTGCCCGGTCAATATTGACAGGTGAAGTTCCCAGAACCGGTACATTCTGGTTGTGAAGTTTCATTGCAAGGTTGTTCGGAATCTGACCTCCCATTGAAATGACAACTCCAAACGGATTTTCCAAATCAACAATATCCATTACCCTTTCAAAGCTCAATTCGTCGAAATAAAGCCTGTCGCAGGTATCATAGTCAGTGCTCACTGTTTCCGGATTATAGTTAATCATGATGGCACGGTAATCCTTCTTCCTGATGGTTTGTGTGGCATTTACACTGCACCAGTCAAATTCAACTGAACTCCCAATCCGGTAAGCTCCTGAGCCAAGTACAATCACCGATTTATTATCATCTGAAAAACCGATGTCATGCTTTTCTCCATTATAAGTCAGGTACAGGTAGTTTGTCATGGCAGGATATTCTCCGGCCAGTGTATCAATCTGTTTAACTGCCGGAACAATGCCCTTATGCTTCCTGTATGACCGAACCTTCAGCATATCTTCCTGCATCCTGTTATTGGGACTTTTGAAGATCATGCGGGCAATCTGAAAATCGGAAAAGCCGGTCTGTTTGGCAAGCTTCAGCAATTGAAGAGGAATGGCTTCCAGGGTATCTGCCTTTTCAAGTTCTCTCTTCATGTTGTGAATGTTTTTCAACCTGTACAAAAACCACCGGTCAATTTTTGTTTTCTCATGGATTTGGTCGATAGAATAGTTTTTGTTGAAGGCCTCGGCTATTGCAAAAATACGCCGGTCGGTAGGATTCTGAAGTTCCGATTCAATCTCCTCAATTTTTATTTCTTCCTTATTCCCGACAAAGCCATGCATCCCAAGCCCAACCATTCTTATCCCTTTTTGGATGGCTTCTTCAAAGGTGCGGCCAATGGCCATTATTTCACCTACGCTCTTCATGGAACTGCCAATGGTTTTTGATACCCCAATGAACTTGTTCAAATCCCACCGTGGGATCTTAACGACACAATAATCGAGTGCGGGTTCAAATGCAGCTGTTGTAACCTTGGTCACCTGGTTCTTTAACTGATGAAGGCCATAACCCAGGCCAAGTTTTGCTGCCACAAATGCGAGGGGATATCCTGTTGCCTTAGATGCAAGTGCTGAACTGCGGGAAAGCCTTGCATTTACCTCAATGACCCGGTAATCTTCTGAATGGGGGTCAAGTGCAAACTGCACATTGCATTCTCCGACCACTCCTACACGGCGGATAATTTTGATTGAGATAGCCCTTAATTTGTGGTATTCGGTATTTGATAATGTTTGTGAAGGTGCCACAACAATACTTTCGCCGGTATGAATACCCAGTGGATCGAAATTTTCCATGTTGCACACTGTGATGCAGTTGTCAAACCTGTCACGTACAACCTCATATTCCACTTCTTTCCATCCTTTAATGGATTCCTCAACCAGAATCTGGGGAGAATAGGAAAATGCTTTGGCAGCAAGCGCTTCAAGTTCTTCTTCATTTTCGCAAAATCCGCTGCCAAGCCCTCCAAGCGTATAGGCTGCCCTGATGATGATTGGAAATCCTACCTTCTGTGCAGCTGTCCGGGCTTCTTCCATGTTGGAGGCCGCAAAGCTCTGAGGGGTTTTAATGTCGATTTCAGCAAGCATCCTGGCAAAAAGCTCCCTGTCTTCGGTATCAATAATTGATTGTACTGGTGTTCCCAGTACTTCAACCTGGTATTTTTCAAGTACCCCCGATTTATAAAGTGCAACCCCGCAGTTTAAAGCAGTCTGCCCTCCAAAGGCCAGCAGGATTCCCTGGGGATTCTCCTTTTTGATGACCTCTTCAACAAAGAAGGGCGTTACAGGAAGAAAATAAATTCTGTCGGCAATTTCTTCCGAAGTCTGTATAGTGGCAATATTGGGATTAATCAGTACCGTTTCTATGCCTTCTTCTTTCAATGCCTTCAAAGCCTGTGATCCTGAATAATCGAATTCACCCGCCTCGCCAATTTTTAATGCTCCTGAACCAAGAACAATTACTTTTTTAATTTCCGGATTAATCATATCTGCCTGTTATTTATTTTTTGTGGTGCGGTAAACTTTAATATTTTCAATAAACTCATCAAAGAGAAACTCCGTATCAGTGGGGCCGCTTGATGCTTCAGGATGAAACTGGGTGGAAAAAAATGGCTTCGACTTATGCCTGATTCCCTCATTCGTGTTGTCATTCACATTTGTGAAAAGTGGTTCCCAGTCAGATGGAAGTGTTTCATCAGCCACTGCATAACCATGGTTCTGTGAGGTGATGAAACACCTGTCGGTGCCACTCAGTAACACCGGCTGGTTGTGGCTGCGGTGCCCGTACTTAAGTTTGTAGGTGTTGGCTCCGGCTGCCCGTGCAAGAAGCTGATTGCCCAGACAGATTCCCATTACCGGTTTGTCACTGCCGAGAACTTTCCGGATATTCTCCACTGTTTCGCTGCACATGGCAGGGTCGCCGGGACCGTTTGAAATGAATACCCCATCGTAATCCTCATTGCTGAAATCATAATCCCACGGCACCCTGATTACCGTTGCTCCACGCTTCAGCAGACACCTGATGATATTATTTTTTACCCCACAATCAACAAGAACGATGCGAAGTTCGCCATTTTCATAAACAGTCCTTTCATCGCAGCTGACATGGGCCACCAGGTTCTTTTTGTTGGGATCGTAAAAATCGATGGATTCATCTTCAAACTCTATCTTTCCCAGCATTGAACCCTTCTCCCTAAGAATCTTTGTCAGTTCCCGTGTGTCTACATCAAATATCCCCGGAACATCATATTCATTCAGCCAGTCCGACAGGCTTTTCTCTGCATTCCAGTGACTGAATTCATAGGAATAATCCGATATAATAAGCCCGCTGATATGAAGCTTGTGCGACTCAAAGAACTTATGAATCCCTTTTTCTTCATCACTGTAGGGCACACCGTAGTTCCCAATCATGGGATAGGTCGAGACCAGTATCTGTCCGGTATACGATGGATCAGTCAGGCTCTCGGGATAACCTGTCATGGCTGTGTAAAATACAACTTCCCCTGCTGCCGGCTTTTGGCTGCCAAATGATTTTCCTGTAAATACGGAACCATCCTCCAATGTAATCTTAGCCTGTTTTACCTGTAACATATTCAATTGTTTCTTAAAAAAAATGCGTTTGCCCATTCCCTGGATCAAACGCATTTCCGCTATTTATTTATTATTCCTTTTTTGTTCTTCATAAAGCAAATGAAAAGGTTTCTTCTAAAACCGGTGCAAAATTAATAATAATTCGATTAAAAATTCATTTATGTAAATTTTAATGTATAATTTTGCACCGAAAACGAATAAATATACATTATTTCACATAAATCTTTAAACGGATACAGAAACTGTCTGTTATAAAAAGAAAGGGAAATGAAAAACCGGATGCAGCGTCAGCTGGAAATAAGAAAGTTAATTGCCAGGGGAAATCTGGGCAGCCAGGAAGAGTTGCTCGCAGCACTGAAGCGCAAGGGGTATAACCTGACTCAGGCAACCCTGTCGAGAGATCTCAAATTTCTTCAGGTTGCCAAGGTTTCACATCCGTTGCATGGTTATGTATATGTGATACCTGAAAATGGTCAGGAACCTGTCAAGCAGGTGCCTGCAAAGGACAATTTCCTGGCCGATGGTTTTAAAGGGTTAAATTATTCGGGAAACCTGGCAGTCATGAAAACGCTGCCCGGATATGCAAGTACAATGGCAGCAGTTATCGATGGTGCCGGGCATTGGGAAATTCTCGGGACAGTCGCTGGTGATGATACCATATTAATTGTAAAGAGAGAAGGAACAACTAACAGTGATTTAAGAAATGCTTTGATTTCGATAATTCCTAAATTGAAAGGCAGAATTTAAGATGAAAGATTTGAAAAAGTTGAGGGTAGAGGTAGCAGGGGAACAACATATCAGATACGTTGATGAAATCAATGATGCCATTGATCTGGCTTCAAAACAACGCGGTACAGGTATCGCAAGGCGAAGTAATGAATATCTGACAACAAAGATCAGTGAAGGGAAGGCAATTATTGCACTCGACGGAGATGTTTTTGCTGGTTTCTGCTATATTGAAACATGGGGCAACAAAGGTTTTGTTGCCAATTCCGGACTTATTGTGGTTCCTGAATACAGGGGCTATGGACTGGCTAAGGAAATTAAAAAGAAAGCCTTTGACCTTTCCCGCAAAAAATACCCCGATGCCAAGATATTCGGTTTAACAACCGGTCTTGCTGTTATGAAAATAAATCACGAACTTGGGTACCGCCCGGTAACTTTCTCTGAACTCACTGATGATGAACAGTTCTGGAACGGGTGTAAGGGTTGTGTGAATTATGATATTCTTGAGAGAATGCAAAAAACAAAATGTCTTTGTACCGGGATGCTTTATGATCCTTCCTGGGAAAAGGCTTCAAAAAGCGGGAATAGTATCAAAAAAAGAAGCCTGCTCGATGTGATTCAGAAGCTGAAGGCAAATAATGTTTTCAAAAAAAAAGACAAGACAGAGGTGAAAGTGAAAAAACTACAGAGTGACAGGGCACCATTAATCAGATTAAACAGCAACGCGATTTTTTTTAAGTTAAAACGGGTGCTTCTGTCACTTTTTTAAATGATATCATGATGGATAAAAAACTGGTGCTGGCATTCAGCGGAGGGCTCGATACTTCGTTTTGTGTCAAATACTTGAAAGAGGAAAGAGGGTTCGAAGTGTACACTGCAATTGCGAATACCGGCGGGTTTTCTGACGAAGAATTAAAAATCATTGAACAGAAAGCTTACAGCCTTGGGGCAACGGAGCATGTTACACTCGATGTTACCGAAGATTATTATCAGAAGTGTATCCGCTATATGGTATACGGCAATGTGTTGCGAAACCATACTTATCCGGTTTCAGTGAGTTCTGAAAGGGTTTTTCAGGCAATTGCCACCATTGAATATGCAAAAAAGATTGGTGCCAGATATATCGCTCACGGCAGTACCGGTGCAGGAAACGACCAGGTAAGGTTTGACCTTACCTTCCAGGTTCTTGCTCCTGATATTGAAATTATTACCCCAATCCGTGATCTTGGTCTGAGCCGTCAGGAAGAAATCGATTTTCTGAAGAAGCATGGGGTGGAGGCCGACTTCATAAAAATGCAGTATTCAATTAATCAGGGCCTCTGGGGTACCAGTGTGGGAGGTAAGGAAACACTCACCTCACACAAAGGATTGCCCGAAGAAGCATATCCTGTTCAGCTTCAGTCAGAGGAAGAAAAAAACTGTGTGCTGGGCTTTCAAAAGGGCGAACTGAAATCAGTTGACGGCAAAACTTACGACAACGGACCGGCTGCAATCCAGGCGCTGGAGGATATTGCTTCAAAGTATGCAATTGGCCGTGATATCCATGTTGGCGATACAATCATTGGTATCAAGGGACGGGTTGGATTTGCAGCGGCTGCTCCAATGATTATCATTAAGGCCCACCACCTGCTTGAGAAACATACCCTTACCAAATGGCAGTCATACTGGAAGGAACAACTGGCCAGCTGGTACGGAATGTTCCTCCATGAAGCAATGTACCATGAACCGGTGATGCGCAATATTGAATCGTTCCTGGAGGCCACACAGGAGAATGTGACAGGGGATGTCTATGTGAAACTGAAACCCTGCCGTTTCGAACTTCAGGGTATTGAATCGAGTCATGATTTGATGAAATCAGGCTTTGGTGAATATGGTGAAACTGTCAAAGGCTGGACAGCCGATGATGTCAAAGGGTTTACTAAAATACTTGCCAACCCGCTCAAAATTTATAATTTGGTTAACAGGAAGGCAGGTGAAGATGATTAAAGCCGGGATTGTTGGGGGAGCAGGTTATACTGCAGGTGAATTGCTGCGGATTTTGCTTTATCATCCGCAGGTGCAGCTTGTCTTTATCCAGAGTTCGAGTAATGCAGGTAATCCTGTTTCAGATGTCCATATCGACCTGATTGGTGAAACAGATTTGGTTTTTACAGAGAGTTTGCCTTTCGATGAGGTGGATGTCGTGTTTTTATGCATGGGGCACGGAAAATCAAAGGAATTTATTGAAAATCATTCCTTGCCTCCACACCTCAAAATCGTGGATTTAAGTCATGATTACAGATTGAAAAAAGATGGGAATGAATTTGTTTATGGGTTGCCCGAAATTAATCGTGACCTTATCCGCGAATCATCGAAAATTGCAAATCCTGGTTGCTTTGCCACCGGAATACAACTGGCTTTAATTCCTCTGGCCGATGCAGGGCTTCTTCTCGATGAGGTGCATGTGCAGGCAATTACCGGATCTACAGGTGCAGGCCAGAAACCAACCGATACTTCCCATTTTAGCTGGAGAAATAATAATCTTTCGGCTTATAAGATATTTGAGCATCAGCATGAAGATGAAATAATTCAAAGCCTCAGGCAACTGCAGCCCGGTTTTATGTCAGGATTTAATTTTGTGCCTGTCCGGGGCAATCATACGAGGGGAATTTTTGTTTCAGCCTATACCCGGTTTAACCACCCGGTTGAAACTGCAAATGATCTGTACCGCAAGTTCTATCAGGGCCATCCCTTTGTGTATGTAACTGAAAAAAATCCATCCCTGAAACAGGTTGTGAATACTAATAAGGCAGTTATATATCTCGAAAAGCACCGGGATAAACTGGTAATCATCAGTGTTACCGATAACCTTGTAAAAGGTGCTTCAGGACAGGCTGTCCAGAACATGAACCTGATGTGCGGGATAGATGAAACCGCAGGTCTGAATTTAAAACCCGTTGCTTTTTAGAAGAAGAAATCAATAACATTATTCTTTTTCTGCGTAAGAACATATTTAAAATGGCTCCGGCCGGAAATACGACGATTATGACTTTATTTGATGTATATCCTTTATTCGATATTACACCCGTAAAAGCTTCAGGATGTTATGTGTGGGATTCGGAAGGGAACAAGTACCTTGATCTTTATGGCGGCCATGCCGTCATATCCATTGGTCACAGTCACCCACACTATGTTTCTGTCATATCTGCCCAGTTGTCGCAGATAGGCTTTTACAGCAATTCTATACAGAATCCTCTGCAGATCGAACTTGCCGATAAACTGGGTAAACTTTCAGGGTATGATGATTACCAGCTTTTTCTTTGTAATTCCGGTGCCGAGGCAAATGAAAATGCTATCAAGCTTGCCTCTTTTGTAACTGGCCGGCAAAAAATCATAAGCTTTAAGAAAGGATTTCACGGGCGTACTTCAGCTGCTGTTGCCGTCACCGATAATCCCAAAATCGTCGCCCCGGTTAATAAAACCTCAAATGCAGTGATTCTTCCCTTCAATGATCTGGAGGCAACAGAGGCTGAACTGATGAAGGGTGATACTGCTGCTGTTATCATTGAAGGAATACAGGGGATTGGGGGGATCAATATTCCGGAGGCATCGTTTATGGAAGGACTGAAATTACTTGCTGAGAAGTACGGAGCCCTGCTGATTCTCGATGAAATTCAGTCGGGGTACGGACGCAGCGGACGGTTTTTTGCCCACCAGTATACAACAGTCAAACCCGACATTATTACTGTGGCCAAAGGTATGGGTAATGGTTTTCCAATAGGGGGAGTGCTCATAAAACCTCAGATTAAACCCTGGCCCGGGATGCTTGGCACAACATTCGGCGGCAACCATCTTGCCTGTGCTGCAGGAATTGCTGTTCTTGATGTAATGGAAAGGGAAAACCTGGTCCGTCAGGCGGAAGAAACAGGCAATTACCTGATGAACAGGCTTGCCTCAATTAGCAACCAGGTGAAAGTCAGGGGAAAAGGGTTGATGATTGGGGTTGAATTCCCTGGCCAGGTATCCGACCTGAGGAAAAAATTGTTATTTGATTATAAAATATTTACCGGTGTTTCAGGAATCAATATGATTCGGCTGTTACCCCCGCTGAGTCTTTCAAAGGAAGAAGCTGATTATTTTATGAAGGCATTTGAAGAGGCCTTTTCCGAAATTTCTGCATCTTTAAAAATGAATTAACTACAGGAAACATGGAAAATAAAAAGATAGGTATCATTGGTGTCGGGAATATGGGAAGTGCTATTGTAACCGGATTGCTCAAATCAGGCTTTGTCAGTGCCTCCGATATATTTGTTTCCGATCGCAGGGAAAATGCCGTAACCGAAATGCAGGAGATGGGAGTGAACGCATCGGATGATAATTTGCTTACTGCCCAAAGTTCCCAGGTTATTATACTGGCTGTAAAACCTTATCATATTGAACTTGTACTTCAGGAAATTAAACCCGCCATTACGCCTGAAAAAATCCTGATTTCAATTGTCGCCGGTGTGGGAATCGGTGAACTGGGCGAAATGGCAGGAAACGATATCCCGATTTTCAGGGTAATGCCCAATACTGCAATTGCCTTAAGGGAATCACTTACATGTATATCAGCCAACGGAAATACCGCCGGGCATCGCGATTTTGTGATTGAGCTTTTTGACAGGCTTGGTAAAACCATTGAAATACCGGAAGAACTGATGGCTGCAGCTACAGTATTGTCATCGTGTGGTATTGCCTATGCACTGCGTTACATCCGTGCAGCAATGCAGGGCGGAATAGAAATTGGTTTTGGTGCAGAAATGGCACAGTTCATAACGGCACAAACTGTAAAGGGAGCAACCGAACTGATTTTGCAGACAGGACACCACCCCGAGAGAGAAATTGATAAGGTGACAACTCCACGGGGTGTGACTATTACTGGATTAAATGAAATGGAGCATAAAGGATTCAGTTCTTCGCTGATCCAGGGAGTTCTGGCATCATATAAAAAGATAGAAAAAGACTTGAAAAAGTAAACCAGGTGAGGTTCAGATATCAAAAAATAACTGTAAAAGTCGGCAGCAATGTGCTGGCTAAAGCCGACGGCACATTGAACGTTTCGCGCATAGCTCACCTGGTCGACCAGATTGCTTTCCTTCATAAAAACGGGGTAGAGGTGATTCTCGTTTCATCGGGAGCTGTTGCCGCCGGGAGGGCAGTGATGACTCCTGCAAAAAAAACAGATGCCGTTTCAAAAAGGCAGCTATGGGCTGCACTTGGGCAGGTAAAACTGATTAGCCGGTATTCCGATTTTTTTAATGAACATGGCCTCACCTGTGCGCAGGTCCTGACTACAAAGGAAAATTTTTCGAGCCGCCGCCATTATCTGAACATGAAAAACTGTATGAATACCCTGCTCGACAATAAGGTGATTCCAATTGTCAATGAGAATGACACAATTTCCGTGACCGAACTTATGTTTACTGATAACGATGAGCTTTCGGGACTGATAGCTTCCATGGTCAATTCCGAAGCCCTTATCCTCCTGAGCAATGTGGATGGCGTGTTTACAGCTCATCCGGGACAAAAAAATGCGCAGCTGATAGAGATAGTGGGTGCAGGTGACCAGGAGCCTGAGAATGCCATTTCAGGCGATGTTTCACAGTTTGGCAGGGGAGGGATGCTGACAAAATTCAGGATTGCAAAAAAACTGGCAGGCGATGGGATTGGAGTACATCTTGCAAATGGAACCAAAGAAAATATCCTGACCGACATTCTGATAAACGAAAGTATTGGCGGACATACCTATTTTACTCCTGCAGTTAAACCACCTAGCGGAGTTAAAAAATGGATCGGATATTCTGATGGCTTTACAAAAGGTAAGGTAGTTATCAACACAGGAGCTGCCGAAGCATTAAAATCGGAAAAGGCAGTCAGCCTTTTGCCTGTTGGGATTGTTAAAATTGATGGTGATTTTATGAAAGGCGACCTGATCAGGATTATTGATGAATCAGGAATAACCCTGGGATGGGGAAAAGCACAGTATGGCTCTGACAGATTACTGACCGGTGATTCTTCCATGAAGCTGAAGGCACTTGTCCACTACGATTATCTTTATATGGAAAAAACTACAAGGAGCAGGAATGAAAATTTATAAACAGTTACAGCAGGTTCTGGATGCCTCTCGAAAAATGAACCTTGTGAATGAACTGACTATCCGCAGTGTCCTTCTTGATCTGGCCGATGAGGCTGAAGCCGCAACCGGTTTTATACTGGCTGAAAATCAGAAGGACCTTGAGCGAATGGATCCTGAAGACCCAAAATACGACAGGCTGAGACTTACAAAAGAAAGGATTGAAGCCATTGCAGCAGATATCCGGAATGTTGCGTCACTGGAGAATCCTGTGGGAAGAATCCTGAAAGAAACAACAAGGCCAAACGGGTTAAAGATTAAAAAAGTAACTGTTCCTTTTGGTGTGATAGGAATCATTTATGAAGCCCGTCCCAACGTAACCTTCGATGTTTTCTCGCTTTGTCTGAAATCGGGCAATGCATGTGTGCTCAAGGGCGGAAGTGATGCACTCTTTTCAAATGTGGCCATAGTATCCATCATACAAAAGGTTCTTGAAAAACATCAAATCGATATCAATACAATTATACTTTTGCCTGCCGGACGTGAAGAAACCAATGAAATGCTTCGCGCCCACGGGTTCATCGATCTGATTATCCCCCGGGGTAGCCAGTCTCTGATAAATTTTGTTCGTGAAAATGCGACAATACCTGTCATTGAAACCGGGGCAGGTATCTGTCATACTTATTATGATGAATTTGCTGATGCAGAAAAAGGGAAAAATATAATCTTCAATGCCAAAACCCGGAGGCCGTCGGTTTGCAATGCCCTCGACTGCCTTGTGATTCATGAAAAACGGCTTGCCGATCTGCGTGAACTTGGATCGAAAATGGCCGGAGCAGGGGTTTTGATTTATGCCGATGGGAAGTCGATGGAAAAGCTGAAAGGACATTACCCTGAAAACCTGTTGCTGCCTGCAACAGATGAATCCTTTGGGACCGAATTCCTGTCCCTTAAAATGGCAGTGAAAACAGTTGGATCATTTGATGAAGCAATTGACCATATCAATAAATACTCATCCAAACACAGTGAAGCAATAATTTCAGAAAACAGGGAGAGGATTGATTCATTTCAGAAGCTTATAGATGCTTCTTCTGTTTATACAAATGTGTCCACAGCTTTTACTGATGGGGCCCAATTTGGTCTTGGTGCAGAAATCGGCATCAGTACACAGAAGCTCCATGCGCGCGGCCCTATGGCACTCGAAGAACTTACAAGCTACAAATGGATTATAGAAGGTGAAGGTCAAACGCGGCCAGGCTAATTTCATATTGTTTGACTGGCCCGAAACACTTTATTATAATTCTGACACAACATTAATTCAAATACCACTTTTATGAGAAACTTTATCAGCGTAAAGGATATACCTGATTTGAAAGAAGCTGTAAGAACAGCCATGGAAATCAAAAAAGACAGGTTTGCATGGCAGCATCTTGGCAAAAATAAAACAATGGTGCTCTTGTTCTTTAATTCAAGCCTGCGCACCCGTTTAAGCACACAAAAAGCTGCAATGAACCTTGGAATGAATACAATGGTGCTGAATGTCGGCGACGACAGCTGGCAGCTCGAAACGGAACTTGGTGTGGTGATGGATGGCGATAAACCCGAGCATTTGCGCGAAGCCATACCTGTCATCGGGAAGTATTGTGACATCATTGGTGTGAGGGCATTTGCCCGGTTCAAAAACAAGCAGGACGATTATTCTGAAAATATACTCACCCAGTTCATCAATCATGCCGGTGTGCCAGTTGTAAGTATGGAGGGAGCAACCCGCCATCCGCTTCAGAGTTTTGCCGATCTGCTCACAATTGAAGAATATAAAACCAGGGAAAGGCCTAAGGTAGTTTTAACATGGGCACCGCATCCTAAAGCACTTCCGCAGGCAGTGCCTAATTCATTTGTCGAATGGATGCGTGAAACCGATTATGAACTGGTTGTTACTCATCCCAAAGGATATGAACTTGCTCCTGAATTTATGGGAAATGTAAAAGTGGAATATGATCAGGAAGCAGCATTCAAAGATGCCGATTTCATTTATGCAAAAAACTGGGCCTCATTCACCGATTATGGAAAGATCCTTTCAAAGGATTTTGGCTGGACAGTTACTGAAGAGAAGATGGGACTGACAAACCAGGCAAAATTTATGCACTGTCTCCCGGTACGCCGTAATGTGATTGTTACCGATGGTGTTCTCGATGGCCCTTCATCAATTGTGGTTGAACAGGCTGCAAACCGTGAAATAACAGCACAGGCTGCATTAAAAATGATACTTGAGCATTTGTAGAAACCTGTCAGTTTTCAAAAAACAGGTAACTTTGTGCAATGAGCAACAAAATCGAAATCATACCAGCCATCGATATCATTGGCGGGAAGTGTGTCAGACTGGCACAGGGTGATTACAACCGCAAAACGGTTTACAACGAGGATCCGCTTGAAGTGGTCCGTATGTTTGAGGATGCCGGACTGACAAGGCTCCATCTTGTGGACCTTGATGGTGCAAGGGAAGGACATATCATTAATTACAAGGTTCTGGAGCTGGTTGCTTCAAAAACCCACATGGTTATCGATTTTGGAGGGGGACTTAAATCAGACAGCGATCTGCAGATTGCATTTGATTCGGGTGCAGCTATGGTAACCGGGGGAAGTGTTGCAGTGAAGGACCCTGATCTGTTTCTCAGCTGGCTGCAAAGGTATGGAAGCGGGAAAATCATTCTTGGTGCCGATGCAAAGGCTGGAATGATCGCTGTGAGCGGCTGGCAGGAAAGTACCGGATTACCGGTAGTCAGCTTTATCACCGGATTCTTTGAAAAAGGGATTAAAAAAGTCATTTCGACCGATATCAGCCGCGATGGTATGTTAAGCGGACCTGCTTTCGGGTTGTATTCCGAAATTTCAGATGCCTTGCCTGCTGTAGAACTGATAGCCAGCGGCGGTATCTCATCGATGGATGACATTTTCAGGCTTAACGAAATGAAAATTCCCGGGGTCATTACAGGTAAGGCTATTTATGAAAACAGGATTTCACTCAGGGAAATCGAGAAATTCAACCTTGAAAACTGATGAATCGCCCCGGTGTATCATGCCTGGTATGCCAGCCGGGGGACTGTAAGACGTATAATCCTGACATTTGGAGCTATAGATCATGTAACGCTTAAAATTATATTCAGATGCTTGCAAAAAGAATTATCCCATGCCTTGACATCCGGAATGGGCAGACAGTGAAGGGAATTAATTTTATCGATATAAAGGAAGTCGGCGACCCGGTGGAGCTGGGTGCAAAATATGCTGCCGATGGTGCCGATGAACTTGTATTCCTCGATATCACTGCCACTCATGAAGGCCGTAAAACATTTGTTGACCTTGTAAAACGGATAGCTTTGCATTTGAATATCCCGTTTACTGTAGGGGGAGGAATCAGCGAACCGGGTGATGCTGAGAAATTGTTATCAGCCGGAGCCGATAAAATTTCAATCAATTCATCGGCCGTCCGGAATCCACAGTTGATCGATGAACTGGCTAAAGGTTTCGGAAGCCAGTTTGTTGTGGTGGCAATTGACGCAAGGGGTGATGAAAATGACAACTGGACGGTGACTGTGAATGGGGGCCGTATACCCACCGATAAGGAATTATTTTCCTGGGCAAAGGAAGCTGAAGACCGGGGCGCAGGTGAAATTCTGTTTACCTCAATGAACCATGACGGCACTAAGAATGGATTTGCAAATGATCAGCTTGCAAGGCTTGCCGATTCCCTGAAAATACCTATTATTGCTTCAGGTGGGGCAGGTACAGCGGAACATTTCTATGATGTGTTTACCAAAGGAAAAGCCGATGCCGGCCTGGCAGCAAGCATATTCCACTACAATGAAATCCCGGTTCCTGTGCTCAAACAGTTTCTTCGTGAAAAAGGCATTGTGGTTCGTTAGGCTGAAATGATTAAATTCGCTGCAAATTTCAAATTATGATTCCTTTTACTGGCATAGAACAATTAGATTTCGGTAAACTCAATGGCCTTGTTCCTGCAGTTATCCAGGATAACCAGACACTGAAAGTCCTGATGGTGGGATTTATGAACAGTGAGTCTCTTTTAAAGACTATCGAAACAAACAGGGTGACTTTCTTCAGCCGGACCAAAAACAGGCTTTGGACGAAAGGAGAGGAATCGGGCAATTTTCTGAATGTAGTATCAATTCTGGCCGACTGTGACAACGATACCCTGCTGATCAAAGCCAATCCGCTTGGTCCGGTATGCCATACAGGTGCCGATACCTGTTTCTCAGAATCAAACAGCAAAGGCACACTTGCATTTCTGAATTATCTTCAGGATTTTATCGATAAAAGAAAGGCAGAAATGCCTGAAGGCTCATACACTACTTCCCTGTTCCGGAAAGGAACAGCCAAAATTTCGCAAAAAGTGGGGGAGGAGGCTGTTGAAACAATTATTGGAGCAATGGCCAATGATGATGAAAATTTTATCTATGAAGCCGGCGACCTGCTCTATCACCTGATTGTTCTGCTCTCGCATAAGGGCCTTAGGCTCGACAACGTGGTGGAGGAGCTCGAAAAGAGGCACAGATAGGCTGGATTGGGTTTTAGTTCCCGTGCTTTTTGTTCAGTCCAAAAACTTGTTATGTAACATTGTTTCACAACATAACTGTATAACATTTCATCTTTTTGCCTCATTTTCTGAAACCTTTGCAATTAGTTTGGTAGATTTGTATATACTGCTAACACAAAAATCTGTATCATGGAAACTGCAACAGTATGTACAACCAGCACCGCCACCATCCTGGCATGTCACAAAATTGCAAAATCATTCAGGGAAAACATCTATGAGCTGTCGCGTATACGGAAGGATTGGGATCCGGGCTACGCCATTTCATTAAATGTATGGATTAGCGATGTCATCGAAAAGTATTATACCGATAACTCCGAAATTATCCGGGAGAAAAGATACAGGGAGTGGCATGAGGTAATGATTGCAGGCCTGCAAAGCCTTAAAATTATCAGGGCCTGCCTGAAAGTTGATTTTAAACATGACAAGCCTTTTTTAAAGGAACTGTTCAACAGGCTGGGTTATTCCGATTATTTCAGTGATGCTAAAAACGGGGATCATCTGAGCCTCTACAGGTTGCTGACAACTTTTGTGAAAAACCTGGATGCGGAAACCCGGAAAATAATCGTCCAGAAGGGTGTGCCCGAATCCCTTTTCATGAAGATTGAGGAATCGGCAAGGCAAATCGAAGAGTATAAATGTTGCTTTGAGACCCTGGAAGGAGAGAATGAACTGAACGCATATGGCCTAAAGGAGGTGATTGAAATCTATGAAACAATCCAGGATATCTGCCGGATTGCAGTTGCCTATTATCATTTTGATCCTGTCAGGCGCGATGAGTTCAACTTCTATAAAGTAATGGTTAATCTTTAAACTGCCTTATAATTAATGTTAAACGGCCTGCCGGATGTTTCCGGCGGGCCGTTTACATTAATGTCATGACCTGAAAACCTTGTCGGCTCCTATGGTCCCTTTGAGCCTTTCAAGATATTCCCCCGATTCGGTGTAACTGAGTCTTGCTTCTGCTTCCTGAAGCCGCTGCTGAAGGTTCATCTCCTCTGTCAGGTTCCTGTTGTTGCTGTCAGTGATAAAGTCCTTCAGGTAATTTATCTGCTTCCTGAGCAAATCAGCATCTTTCTGCTGTTTGAGTTTTAAACGCTCAAGATACCAGGGCGACTGAAGTACATGATCCCTGTCGAATTCTTTTCTTAACTGCGGATCACTGATGTCTTTCCCTTCATAATGCCCGTAGGCCATCATGTGGAGCAGTATTTTCAGCGGAGGGATGGCTGCTTCTGCACTGCCTTCCTCAAAATACTGAAGCGCAACCTTCTGTTGTGCTTCAACTATGTTTTTGATTCCATCCACATAAGCCTCCATATCCTGAAGCTCAGGCTTCAGCATTTCTTCATTGAACACTGCCAGTGGCTCATCAAATAATTTATTCATGCAGCGGAAGGCAAAGTTCTTGTTAATCCTGTATCCTAACCGGCTGGCAAGAATCTTCTCTCCCTTGTATTCAAAATCTTCAAGCTTCTCAAGCGAATTGTTTTCAATAAGCTTGTGTGCATCCCTGTCTTCAGGTTCAAGCCTTGCCCATATTTCCGGAACCAGGATACTGATGTCATGGTCAAACCTGTTTTTTTGTCCAATATATCCGGCTGCTGAACTGAATCCCTGATAACCACAAAGGATGTGTGAAAGAAGTGCATTGTTCAGGTCACTTGTCGGAACAAGCATATTGAATGGCCCCTTGGTCAGTGCGCCTTCTGAACCTGCTCCTGTTGTGGAGGGTGATTTTCCTGTCAGACTGCAGATGAAATCCATGAATAACTCAGGGGTTTCCTGATAATGGATGGGATTATAAACACTCAAGGGCCTGATGCCTTTTTTGTAATCAGCCGGATTGTTTCTTCTTCCCGGCAAAACGGCGTTCACAGTAAAATGAACTGGCTTTTCAGCAGCAATCTTACGGAATAACCTGACGCCTGTTTCAGCAAGATAGGAATCCTTGTTTTCATACCTGAACAGGTTACGCTGCAGGTAACGGGGATTATTTGTGGGAACTCCCTTTACAACCCTCGTATGCGATGGGGCAGCAAAATAGCACTCTTTTCCGCCTTCTGCCACTTTGCTGATAAAATCCTGTACCGGCTGGGTATACTGGTCAAAACGGATTGTGTCATTTTTTAGTTCCACAGCAACAGCAAGTGAGAGAGGTTCATAGTTTGTCAGAAAGGTACCTTCCCTTACGATATCTGCTTCTGCTTCCTTGTCATAGCCCCTGATGATTGCCTCATCCGGACGCTGAAACAGGTAACTCTCACAGTTGGTCAGAAGCTTTACACTCTTGTTGCTGTATTCCGGATTCAGATCATTCAGCTGATCGGCCGGAAGTGTGATGGATACTGTAATGTCATCTTCTGTTTGGATCTTCTCGCTGGGAATGAAATCGGAACGTAACTTATGTAAAAACCATTTGCCATCGGTGTTGAACCCGATGCGCACATAGCTGGCCATTATCCTGTTGTGTTTGTAGCGAAGGGCATTTCCGTTTCTGCCATTCACAATCTCCACGTTCAGATGCTCTTTCCATGAGCCTTTATCGAGGTGTGAGCGGTACATCCGCTTGATATAAAGTGCAAGCGTTTTAACATGTACAGGTATGCTTTCAAGAAACTGATTGTATTCATCGCTGTACTGTTCTGAAGGTGTAAGCAGTTTTACTGCCGAGCCCAGTGTACGGTGAGGACTCAGGAACGGACGTGACGGTTTTGCATCAGGCCTGATATTCTTCCACCTGTGTGAATAGTCATAGTTGATAAGCATATCGGCAAGTGCCGAATCCTTTTCAAGATCCTGAATGTAAAATGAACCATACTTGATGGCATTCTGCATCGATTTTGAAATCTCTGACTTTCCTCCTCCCGATACCGTGCTTGGCTTGTGGCAAAAAACCCCTTCAGGTGCTGTATTGACAATCCGCCACAGTTTTTGTTCAGGATGCCTGACCAGCCTGAATTTATGCCCGCTGGGATGAACATATACCTTTTCGGGTGAAAGGTTCAGCTCATGCACTTTCCCTTCGTGCATCCAGCTTACAGTTCCCTTTTCGGTATCAATGTCGGCATGTTCATGAATATAAATGATGTCATTGTATTTTTTATCCACGGCGTAATTCCCTGGCATGACCTCAATCCTGCTGCCAAGCAGCCTTTTTACCTCCTCAAATGAATAGCGGTGATTGAACTTTTCTGAAAATGGTTCGCCGTAAATGCTGTCGCCCATGTTTCCGCTGGGGAAGGCAATGGCGCCACCGGCATGCTCTTCTTCTACCAGTCCGTATAAATTGGCCGAATAACTTATCTGGGTTTTTATTTCCTTTTTCGAATAGCCGTAATAATTGTCGGCAATCAGTGTAACAACAACGCCCCTGTCATCACGGCAGGTTACCTTAAAGGCGGTTCCGTCATTATAAAGCTCATCTTCGTTTTTCCAGCACATGCCATCACGGCGCTGCCTTTCAGTGGCACTGTCGTAATGCGGCAGGCCAACATCTGTTTTTCTCAGTTTAGTAAGCTGAGGAGCAAGAATGATGCAGCCTGTATGGCCTGTCCAGTGCTCAATGTCAAGTCCGGCATCGTTCTGGGCAAGGTTTGGATCGCCACCGTTACCAAAAATTGTTTCAACAAAATCGAGGTTGCTCACAAGGCTCCCGGGTGCGAAAAAGCGAATCTCCATGCTCTTTTCACTGATAATGCCTTTTACCTCGGGACAAACTTTTGGGCGCAAAAGCAACGAGACCATTGTTCTTGCCTTCTTTTCCTGGTTGGCAGTAAAAGGCAGGAGATTGATTTCACCCTCAGGGTGCAGTGCCTTGTGCAACAAGTTGGCAAATGCAATTCTCGGAACTTCCTTCTTGTCGTAAGGAACAGGAAGACCCCCCTCTACAATATGAAAGGTACCCTTTGTTGTACGTTTATCAGCTGCCGGATTATTTAATATGCCCTGCCTGAGACGGTAGGATTCAAGCAATTCACTCTTGAAAGTTGACCCGTTGGCCGGCAGGCTTACCTCCCTGGCCATCCCTGGCTGGTTTAATATAAAAGTCGTGTCGGGCAGACGGTAAGGCTTGTTAAAATCCAGATCCTTTAAATAATCATCAATAAAATTCTGGATACGGGTATCTGCAGGGGAAAGATGACCCGATAACAACCTTGATTTTTCACGAAAACTGCTTATCAACCCTTCAGTCAGCGAAACAAATCGGGCATTGGCCAGCTTTTCTTCATCTTCCGTTTCTCCCGTAAACTGTGGTTGGCCTATTGCAGCAAGCTGAAGATTAATGTATTGTATCATTTCTCTCCGGCTTTTTTTCCCGGACTTCTTTTTGTAATCTTCGTTGTTTTTCATGACATTTTTTTATAAAGTACAAACTAAATTACAAAATTATACCGATTTAGCCCTTGCCCGTTATATCCTTCTTTCCTATTGCTCTTCAACCGGCTGAAATCCTTCAGGGATCACTGCCTCCGACGGTTCATAAGGGAAAACATCAACTATATTGCTCACTGTTATCGAGGATATTACATAGGGTATGACCATATACGACAGGCTCTCGTCAAGCCTTGTCAAGGCTTCCCTGATGTCATCGGCCATTACCAGATAAAAGGTGCGGAACTTCTTTTCCTTGCCTGCTTCTTCATCAACAGTTACCAGATTAATGGTTGCCTTAAACCACCACTCGCCGTTTTCAAACGGAAATACTTCCCCTATTTTTGATTTTCTGATGTCAGTCACTGAAAATTCACCTTTCACCATCTGCTGCATCTGTCTGATGATTCGCGTTTCAGCATCGGTAAACGACACGGCGTCGAGGAGGAAATTTTCGGTTACAGTCTGCTCTTTTCCACTTTCAGTAACCTTCACATATTTTACTTTAACTTCAAACCAGGTTTGCATAATTATTTTTATTAAAGAGGGCAAAAGTAACATTTGAAGTGATTTTATCCCTCCCGATTGTACAAAGTTTTCAAAAGAAAAGGTCCGCCCTTTAAAGGACGGACCCTGAGCAGAGTAAAAACAGGAAGAAGGTTTTCAGTTATAAGCACTTTCACCGTGCTCATACACATCAAGCCCTTCTTCTTCTATGCGTCTGGAGACCCTTAGTCCGATAGTTGATTTTATGGTTTTAAACAATAACAGTCCCAATCCGAATGCCCATACAAATATTGCTGCTACTCCTATGAATTGTGCCAGCAGCAGTCCTGCACCGCCACCGTAAAACAGTCCGCCCTCGGTTGCAAACAACCCAACGGCAAGGGTGCCGAATGCTCCGTTTATACCATGCACTGATACTGCTCCCACCGGGTCATCAATTTTTAATTTCTGGTCGATAAACTCCACGCTGAAAACAAGGATGACTCCTGCTGCCAGTCCAATGATGAGCGCTCCCCCCGGACTAACGATGTCGCATCCGGCCGTAATGGCTACAAGGCCTCCCAGTGCACCGTTCAGTGCAAGGGAAAGTGCCGGCCTTTTATACCGCCACCATGATATGAGTAAAGCCGACACAGCTCCCCCTGCAGCTGCCAGGTTGGTTGTCAGAACAATATGTGCAATGGCCAGTGTATTTTCACTTCCTGCAGCCCCGAGTTGCGAGCCGGGGTTGAATCCAAACCAGCCAAACCAAAGGATAAATACACCCAATGCCGCAAAAGTCAGGTTGTGACCCGGTATGGCTTTGGCTTTCCCGTTGACATATTTGCCCGTCCGGGGCCCAAGCATGATGGCTCCCGCAAGTCCTACCCATGCTCCTACAGAATGCACAAGTGTGGAGCCTGCAAAATCCAGAAAGCCCAGTTGATCGAGCCAGCCACCTCCCCACTTCCAGTGACCTGATACAGGATAGATGAACACAGTTATGATCACAGTAAAAATGAGGTAGGCATTGAACTTTGTCCTTTCGGCCACTGCCCCCGATACAATGGTTGCTGCAGTGGCTGCAAAAACTGTCTGAAACATCAGGTCCGACTTGTTTGCATAATCTCCTATTCCGTTGTCGTTGAAGAAGAACCTGGGCATGCCAATGATGCCGGCTATGGAATCGCCGTACATCAGCGTGTAACCTACTATCCAGAAAAGAATGGAGCCAATGGCAAAATCCATCATATTCTTTGTTAAAATGTTGGCAGTGTTCTTCGATCGTGAAAAACCCGCTTCCACCATGGCAAAACCTGCCTGCATGAACATGACAAGAAATGTTGCCACTAAAACCCACATGTTGTTGATTGATATTATATAGTCTTCCATATGCCTTTATTTATATATTTTATATTGTTTGTTCCCGGTAAGCAGGTTATTCTTCCTTTCCTTTGATATAAAGCGACTCATCGCCCTTTTCGCCTGTTCTGATCCGGTAGGATTCTTCAATGGGGATAATGAAAATCTTTCCATCACCGATTTCTCCGGTCCACGATGCCTTCAGTATGGCCTGAACCGTTTTGTCAACATTCTTGTCGCGAACGATAATCGAGAGCATTGTCCGTTCAATCTTGCTGGTGTCATAAACTATTCCCCGGTATACCCTGCCTTCACGGGCCTGTCCAACACCCCTCACATCCCAGAAGGAAAAGAATTCAATGCCCGCATCGTGCAGGGCCTCCTTGACTTCTTCAAATTTTGTCTTGCGGATGATTGCATCAACTTTTTTCATAGCTGTTGTTTTAATTTGTTACAAACTGATTCCTGCCACTACATGAAACTGCCGCGAAGAAGGATTATAAATGGCTGCCCCGGTAACAGGTATTGAAAAGGTGTCGCTGAGTTTTAATTCTTTTGACGAACTTATCCCGATGTTGCAGATATTGAATTTTCCGTCAGTAGTGTAAATCCCATCACCGGCACCAACCAGAAATGTCGCAGGTCCCGCTGTAAATCCTGCTTCAACATACAGGTAGCCTTCCGAGTTATTCATCATGTAAGCTCCTGATAACGATAATCCTCCTGTATTCAGGGTAACCATCGGCTCAAGAAAGTGTGAATCCATTTCTGTCCAGCTGCTTCCCGGAAAGTAGTAATCTGTAAAAGTGAATGCAATTGAACCCTGGCTTCCCAGTCCGAGCTCATAATTCAGATAAAGATCGGCTTCGGCTGCTTCATCAGTCGAGGCACTGTATGAACCCCATGCACCAACCGTCAACTGGCCTGCACTGAATTCAATCAAAGGCTGAAATGCCGGTCCCGAACCAAATTTGGTTCCCCTCCATACATAACTGCTGTAAATGTCAAGCCCCGCATTCCACTGCTGCGATTTTGCAGGTACGGCCCCTGCCATTACCAGCAGGAAAGCTGTGAGTGAAAGTAAAATTGTTTTCATAGTTAAAAATTTAAAATTACGTTAGATACCCCCTAATTAAATAGGTTATTATCATTAAATAGTACAATATTTTTAATCTTACCCCATTATTTTATGGATGATGAGTCAAAAATCATGTAATTATTTTAGATGTACCCCCTTTGATAAAGTATATTTTACTGTTCTTAACAAATTTTTAATATAAGCGCTTATAAACTATCAAAACGATACAATTATTTTTAGTAAATAGCAATTTGATTAAATATTTCCATAATACATATCAAATTGGTATAAATGATAAAGTAGATTGACCTCTGCTGCATGTGAAAGGTTTCTGAAAAAAATGTTGCCTCTTCCCGGTGCTGAAGTTGATATGAACGCCGGATGCTGATCGTTCAGGATATGGAGGAATATAGGCTCATGCAATGTATCCCCCCGGGTAATTCATTCAAGCAAGGGATTTTTAAGGGGCAGGTTTTGATGGTTTTGTATTGTTAACTTCGGTTTGGCCGTACAAGGTTAAAACGGAAATCTTTTGGCACTGCAGCCCTGTTACGGACTGATGCTTTCTGCCAGCCATATTAATAAAGGCAGAAAATGAAAGCAGGAGTGACCACTCCGGTTAATTATTGTGATGTTTTTACCGGATTGCCCTGCAGATATTACGGGATATTTTTAATTACGCTAAACCATAAGGCCGGAGAGCCAGAAATCAGAGAAACGGTCCGGTCGGGGTGTTGCCCTTCTCAGCTGAACTGACAGCGCCTGCAGGACATCCCGGTGTTATAGTAAATGTTAATGAATAAGGCAGCAGTACTTTCTTAATCTGCTGCAATTGACATGACTCTGCCCCTGATGTTTTCTTTGGTGCGGGTATAGATAATCAGCGGAACTGCCGGTTCAACCTGATTTGCATCAACCAGCAGCACAAAACCTGCCTGGTTTCCCGGAGCCAGTGCAGTCTGTGCCGTTTTTAAGGGTACAGCTGCCAGTTCTTTCCTGTTCTGCATGATACATACTGCAGGTTCCGAAATATGGGCTGCAGGAAATGTTTTGTTCCCTTCATTATGGATAAGAATTTCAATCCGGTAGCCATTTACAGTCATTTCATTGCTAATGATTTCAATTCTGAGGTCTTTCAACGGAAAATATTCCTCAATAACCGTATATCCCTTGGTTTCTCCGGCAGCAGTTTTGTAAAAACCCTGAGCTTGCAGGTGTTTCGGCTGAATAGCAAAAACTGTTTCCCCGGCTGCGTAGCTTTCATCATCCCATAAATCGTACTGGTGAAATCTGTAGGTGGGAGTAGACAGGTGCACTGCTGAATCGCCGGTATAAAAAATGTAATTGCTGATGGCTGCATAATTATCAAAAAAACCTACTTTTTTACCCCCGGCCATTTCCTTTATTTCAAGGGCTGAAGCCTGGCGGTTGTAAAATGTTATTTTGAGATGTCCCACATTCGGGATGATATCAAGCGCGAGATAGATCCGGTAAAGAAACATCAGGATGATGACAGGGATTGCCAGTCTTGTAAACCATTTTTTTACTTTGGCATCCTGATTTATAGCCGGAAATACGGCCATCATCAGCATCGGGAAAATGGCAGCGGTCCAGTGGGCCTCAATCCTGTTCTTGAAGCTCATCAGGAAGAATAACAGGTAAAACCCTGCAATATTGAAAATCAGCATCCTGTCGAATGCATTTTTAATCCTGAATTTCCCAAGTTTCCAGAAAACAAGGATGCCGGTGAGCGGACCAGCCATCACCAGCTGGTTCAGCAGGTAATCAGTCACATGTTTTAACCTGAATGGTTTGGCACGTTCAACCAGGTGGTACCTGAATGTAGGGAAGCCGTTGTCGAATTGCCAGTAAATATGCGGAACCAGCAGGATAGTTGTAATGCCGGCAGTCATCCAGAAGTATTTGTTCCGCAGCAGCCTGATGTTCGATAAAACAGTAAGCCCGATAACAAGTATCGCATGATACTTGCTGTATATCATGGCTGCTGCCACAATTCCAAGGAATAAGGCAATTGCCGGACCTGGTTTTTCAAGAAACTGTCTGTACAGAAGCAGGAACAGTACAGTGAAAAATAACAGGGGAACATCAGGAATAGCCATAAACCCCGAAATATGTGTATGGACAAGGGGAAATGACAACATAAATATGGTTGTGAAATATAGGTCTTGCTTTCCTCTCAGCTGGTTCATTATCAGTGCAAATGTAATTGCCGACAACAGGATGATGACAATCCTGACTCCCGCCTCCCCTGGTAAAACCAGGGTTCCCAGATAGATAAAAAATGCAGCCATGGGAGGATGGTCGAAGTATCCCCAGTCAAGGTTCCTGGAATACATCCAGTAATACGATTCATCGGAATGAAGCCCTGTAAAAACCGATTGCAGGAGGTTTACGATGAACCAGGCAGCTGCCAGGTACAACAGTCTTCTATCGGTGCTTTTCATTGTCTTTCAGGTATTGCAATAAAATAGGTTGTGCCGCTCTCTTTGATTTTCATGACTCCTTCCCTCATAAATGCAGGGAACTTTTCAGGTGGTAAACGTTTCCATTCTTCTGAGCCTTTTTCAATCCGGTATCCCTCCAGGTTCAGCCTCTGTTCTTCTTTATGGCTGAACACCAGGATGTGGTCACCTTCCTTCGGAATAGTGTAAACGGTATCCATGCTTATGACATTTAATTCGTTGCCGCTGTGAATCCTGATATTTGAGGCGGTGCGGATATTGCCATAAACAAGTATCGGTGTGTTTTCCGTTTGGTTTTCAGCAGCAATAGCCTGGACAAGCTGTTCGCCGGGATTGGGCATTAGCAGGGTATACAGCAGGATATGCAGGTTGAACCAAAGCAGCAAAATGGATGCTGATATGACTGGAATGGGGGAGGAGAATCTTTTGCCCGCCTTATAAATAATTATCAGTGAAATGATGCCGGTTGCAGTACCTGCCAGCAGCAGGGCACCGGGGAGGATGAAAAGCCAGTACAGGGCATTCATTGCTGTTATGACGATGTTCAGCCAGAGAAACAGCCTGATGAAGAATTTCTCGAAGCGGGTTTCAGTCCTGGTGATGATGAGTGCCAAAGCCATTGCAACTACCGGAATAACCGGCAACAGGTACCTGTCGTAAAATTTGAAAACAGCCCCCGACATGGCAATGACTGTGACAACCCAGATGGCTGTAAAACCCAGTATAGCTTTAATGTCTGCATCTGATTCCCTGAAATACGATTTCAGGGTTTTAGGTTTAGAAAAGGCTATTACTATCCATGGGACCAGGAAGGCTGCAAGGTTTATTGTGCCAAGTGCAGTATTTCCGATAACCTGTGCTGCCCTTGAAGAAACCCTGTATCCTACCTGGTCGGCAAAAAATGAAGAGAGGTATGCTGTCCCGTGATTAAGATACATCAGTACAAACCAGCTGGCTGCCACCAGTATGGCAAGAACTATGGCTCCCGGGTGTATCAGCTGTTTAAGGGATTTTCTCTTCCAGGGGTTGAGCATCATGTATAGCAGACTGATTCCGGCAAAGGCAACTGCAGGCAGACCTTTGGTCTGGAAGGCCAGGGCGGCACCCAGGTATGCCAACCAGTAATCAGTTCCGGCCGGCCTGTCCTGTATCATTATCCGGAGAAAACCCCATGCACTGACCGTGAGAAAAAGTACAAGAAGTATGTCGGGAATCGACCTTGAAGCTCCCATCAGTACCAGCGGACTGGCTGCAGTTATGAAAGCAGCCCCCATTGCAACCGGTTTGTTGTTTACAAGTGTGCGCGTCATCCGGTAGGTTATGGCTGCCAGTAAAGCTCCGGCAATCCAGAACAGAATCCGCGAAGAGAAAGGACTGACACCAAAAACGCTGTAGCTTCCAATCAGTACCCAGTAAGTAACAATAGGCTTTAAAAAACGGGGTGTGCCATCGGCCTTGTAGGGCGTCAGATAGTCCCCTTTATCCATCATCTGCAGAACAGCATCGGTATAGTATTTTTCATCAGGAAAATGAAACACAAAATCGAGTGCACCCGGAGCTGAATACAACAGAAACACCAAAGGGACAATAAGCCAGCTGTATTTTTGAAGACCGTGCTTCATGAATTAAATTTAAAGTGTTCTGTAAACATGTGGTAGCAAAAGTTCTCGGCTTACCGCCTTTAAGGCAGTATCTTGTTGACGAATGACGGGCAAAAGTGGCAAATTTTTCAGTAATTATAAAATCGGCGATTGCAAATGTTTAAAAGTCAAAAAACCTATCTTTGTTCCTAATTCAATTTTTTTTACAATGAAGCTCTGGGAAAAAGGCATCACCGTTAACGAAGCCATCGAAAAATTTACAGTAGGCAATGACCGCGAAATGGATATCTATCTTGCCCCATATGATATCCTCGGTTCAATGGCACATATCATTATGCTCAGCCGTATTGGCCTGCTTGAGAAGGATGAGCTGCCTGTGTTGCTTGAGGCCCTGAAGAAACTATATGTCATTGCAGCTGCCGGTGATTTCAAAATCGAAACCGGAATCGAGGATGTGCATTCACAGGTTGAATGGATGCTTACTGCTGAACTTGGCGATATGGGCAAGAAAATTCACAGCGGACGGTCGCGCAATGACCAGGTACTGCTCGACCTGAAACTCTTTTCCCGCGACGGCATCAGGCGCATTGCGGAAGCAGCCGGTCGCCTGGCAGGTATCCTGCTGGCAAGAAGCGAACAGCACAAACAGGTGCTGATGCCCGGTTATACCCATCTTCAGATTGCCATGCCTTCCTCTTTCGGATTATGGTTTGCAGCTTATGCCGAAAGCCTCACCGATGATTTGGAATTGCTGCTTTCCGCATTTAAAATAACCAACCAGAACCCTCTTGGCTCTGCTGCGGGGTATGGTTCCTCTTTCCCGCTCGACAGACAGCTTACAACCGATTTGCTTGGATTTGAAAGGTTGAATTATAATGTTGTATATGCCCAGATGGGAAGAGGAAAAGTGGAGAAAATAGTTTCGTTTGCACTTGCCAATATGGCGGCCACCCTTTCGAAACTTGCATATGATGTTTGTTTGTTTACAAATCAGAATTTCAATTTTGTAACCCTTCCCCCCGAATTTACAACAGGCTCGAGTATTATGCCCCACAAGAAGAATCCCGATGTGTTTGAGCTTATCAGGGGAAAATGCAATAAAATTCAGGCTGTCCCCGCCCAGATTGCCATGGTTGTCAATAATCTCCCTTCAGGATATTTCCGTGACCTGCAGATTGTCAAGGAAATCTATCTTCCGGTATTTGCTGAACTTGACGACTGCCTTTCGATTGCAGCACTGGCCATCGAACGGCTTGAGGTGAATGAACATATTCTGGATGATGACAAATACAACTACCTGTTCTCGGTCGAAGAGGTGAATCACCTCGTACTGCAGGGCGTACCGTTTCGTGAGGCTTACCTGCAGGTAGCCCGTAATATCGGAGAAGGTGCCTACCGGCCCGCTAAGAATATCAGTCATACCCACGAAGGGAGTATCGGTAACCTTTGCAATGACAGGATTGCCTTAAAAAAAGATGATGTACTGAGCCGGTTTGATTTTGAAACCATAGATGCTGCAGTCAGTAATCTTCTTGATTATAAGTAATATAGGTATTTCGGTTGCCCCCGTTTCTTAACTAATCCACGGGTTTAAGTTAACGATATGTTATTTAACATGTTTTTTTTACCTGTTCATTTCTTTCTTTAATCTATCTGTGTATTTTTGATTTTAAATTAACAGAAAATATAGCATTTTGCTTTCAATTTCTTATTTTGAACTGAAATGTGTTGTTTCTGCTGATGCGTTTAGAATTTAATACCGAAGAAAATGGAACAGTTAGGTTTTCCTGAAACAAAAGGTTTATATAATCCCGAGAATGAACATGACAGCTGTGGGATAGGCTTTGTAGCACATATCAAGGGGCAACCCTCACATGATATTGTTACGCAGGGCCTCGATGTGCTGATGAACATGGATCACCGCGGTGCAATAAGCGCCGACAATTCAACAGGCGACGGGGCAGGAATGCTGCTTCAGATTCCCCACGAATTTATAACCGAGGAACTGAAGATGCCGGTTGGTGAACCCGGCACCTATGGCACAGGCCTGGTTTTCCTTCCAAAAGATGAAAAGGAGGCTGCTGTTTGTCTTGATGTCCTTACAAATCATATAAAGGCTGAAGGTTTAACACTCGTGGCATACCGTGATGTACCTGTTGATCACTCAGCACCCGGGGAAATTGCGAAAACAACTGAACCTGCCATTAAGCAGGTGTTTGTGAAAGCTTATCTCGAAAAGGATGCCCTTGAACGGAAGTTATATGTGGTAAGAAAACTGGCTGAGCGTGAGATCAGGGAATCGAACCTGAAATATAAAAAGAGTTTTTATCAGCCAAGTTTCTCGGCAAAGGTTATCGTATACAAGGGGATGTTTACGCCTGATCAACTGAAGGCTTATTACCACGATTTCAAGAGTGAGAAGTTTAAAAGCGCTATAGCGCTGGTTCATTCCCGCTTCAGTACAAATACATTCCCTACATGGGACCTGGCCCAGCCTTTCAGGATTGTTGCCCATAACGGCGAAATAAATACAATCAAGGGAAACAGGCTGTGGATGCAGGCCCGCGAAGCACTGATGAAATCGGAAGTGTTTGGCGATGACCTGAAGAAGTTGCTGCCGGTTATTGAAAAGGATAAATCGGATTCGGCATCTTTTGATAATGTGCTTGAGTTTCTGCATATGGCGGGCCGTTCACTTACACATTCGCTGTGCATGATGATTCCTGAATCATTCAACGACAGAAACCCGATTCCCGAAAGCCTGAAGGCTTTTTATGAATATCACTCCACAATTATGGAGCCCTGGGACGGACCGGCATCAATGGTCTTTTCCGATGGCAGGTATATTGGCGGTACCCTCGACAGGAATGGCCTCCGTCCGTCGCGATATATCATCACCAAAAACGACCTGATTGTTATGGGTTCGGAAGTGGGTGTGCAGATTTTCAAACCCGAAGAAATTAAATCAAAGGGGAGGCTGCGGCCCGGTAAAATTTTGCTTGTCGATACACAGCTCGGAATTATCATCCCCGATGAGGAGGTAAAGGACCAGCTCAGTCACCGCAACCCTTACCAGATGTGGCTCAGGGAAAACAGGATGATGATGGACGACATTAAGGTAAAACACCGCGTCAGTTCATCTATCGCTGATTTTGAAACTTTTGCCCGCGAATTTGGCTATTCAAAGGAGGACATGTATGACATCATCAAACCGATGAGCGACACGGCTGCTGAGCCTACAAGCTCAATGGGGAACGATGTGCCGCTGGCAGTTTTTTCAGAAAAACCGCGCAGGCTGTTCGAATACTTCAAGCAGATGTTCGCCCAGGTAACCAATCCTCCCATCGACCCCATCAGGGAAGGTCTTGTCATGGCCCTTACAAATTATATCGGGTCGCTCCATTCAAATATCCTGCTCGAGTCGCCTGAGCATTGCAGGTTAATTAAATTCCAGGGGCCGATCCTTACTAATACCGATCTTGGGAAAATAAAGGATCTCAAGGATGAGATGTTTTCCCATAAGGTAATCCCCATGGTGTTTCCCGCCGGCAAAGGAGCAAAAGGCTTTGAAAAAGCCATCGATAACATGCTTGCTGAAGCTGAACAGGCAGTCGACAGCCGGAAAAACTATATTATCCTGAGCGACCGGGATATCAGCAGGGAGTACGCCGCCATTCCTTCACTGCTTGCAGTGGCCGCTGTTCATCACCACCTTATCCGTAAACAGAAAAGGATGCAGGTGGGAATTATTGTCGAAACAGGTGACGCACGCGAAGTACATCATTTTGCCTTGCTGCTGGGGTATGGTGCAAGTGTCATCAATCCGTACCTTGCCTTTGCAGCAATCGACCACATGATAACTGAAGGAAAAATTTCCCTCGAGTACAGGGAGGCCCGGATGAATTATATCAAATCGGTTGAAAAGGGCCTGCTGAAGGTCATGTCAAAAATGGGTATCTCTACTCTTCGCAGTTACCATGGTGGACAGATTTTTGAATCAGTAGGCATCAATAAGGATTTAATCGATAAATATTTCACCGGAACAGCAGCCAAAATCAGTGGGGTTGGACTGGAGGAAATATGTAAGGAAGCCCTGATGTTCCATGATCAGGCATTCAATAACAACAGTGTGCCTGATATTTTCAGGTTCGACAGCGATGGTGTGTATGCCTGGAGGAAAAACGGGTTGCACCATGCATGGAACCCTGAAACCATTGGGTTGCTCCAGTGGTCTACCCGCACAAACGACTATCTGAAATATAAGGAATTCAGCTCACTCGTGGAAAAACAAAACAGGAAGCCGGCCTTTATCCGCGGGTGTTTCAGGTTTAAACGCAATCCTGTTCCCATCGATGAGGTTGAACCCGAAGAAGCCATCATGAAAAGGTTTGTTACAGGGGCTATGTCGTATGGCTCCATCAGTATTGAAACCCATGAAGCACTTGCAGTCACAATGAATGCAATTGGCGGACGAAGCAATACGGGTGAAGGAGGGGAGGACCCCACACGTTTCGGGACCGATCGCAACAGTAAAATCAAACAGGTGGCCTCGGGCCGGTTTGGGGTCACAAACAATTACCTGATAAATGCCGAAGAACTGCAGATTAAGATAGCCCAGGGTGCCAAGCCTGGTGAAGGTGGACAGCTACCGGGGTTCAAGGTCAACAAAATTATCGCCCGGACAAGAAATTCAACTCCGGGAATCACCCTTATCTCTCCTCCTCCGCATCATGATATTTATTCCATTGAAGACCTGGCACAGCTGATCTATGATCTGAAAACGGTTAATCCGGCGGCAAAGGTATCGGTGAAGCTCGTATCTGAAAATGGTGTGGGAACTGTGGCTGCGGGTGTAGCCAAGGCTTTTTCCGATATTATCGTCATTGCCGGCACCGAAGGAGGAACAGGTGCCAGTCCGGCCAGTTCCATCAAGCATGCCGGTTTACCCGTTGAACTGGGAATTGCCGAAGCACAACAGACGCTTGTGATGAACAACCTGCGCGGAAGGGTCAGGCTTCAGGTCGACGGACAGATTAAAACCGGCCGCGATGTGGTTACACTTGCCTGCCTCGGAGGTGAAGAATTTGGCTTCTCAACCGCCCCGCTTATTGTCCTTGGTTGTGTGATGATGCGCAAATGCCATATGAATACATGTCCTGCCGGAATTGCAACCCAGGATGAAAACCTCAGAAAACGGTTTATAGGCAAATCGGAATACACAATTAATTATTTCCGCTTTGTTGCCCGTGAGATCAGGGAATACCTTGCAGAAATGGGCTTCACTAAATTTGAAGATATTGTGGGCCGTACCGATCTGCTGGAAGTAGATCCGGAAGTGACAAACTGGAAGATGAAAAACATCGATCTTTCACAGCTGCTTTATATGCCTAAGGAAGCCAGGATTGTCCCCATACGGAATATGCACGATAATACAAGGCCCGATAAAGGGCACCTCGATTTTGACCTGATAAAGGATTCGAGGAAAGCCATCAGAGGTGCCGAGAAAGTATGGATTTCACATAAAATTATAAATGTCGACCGCACCACAGGAGCCATGTTGTCGGGTGAAATCTCAAAACGCTACGGAGAAGAAGGTCTTCCCCACGATACAATCAACTGTACATTTCATGGCACTGCAGGCCAGAGTTTCGGTGCCTTCCTTGTGAAGGGCGTAACATTCCGTCTCGAGGGCGATGCCAATGACTATATCGGCAAAGGACTCTCAGGTGGAAAAATTGTCGTTGTACCTCCGGCGGGCTCTACTTTTACGCCCGAAGAAAATATCATCATAGGCAATACTTCGTTTTACGGGGCAACACGTGGCGAGGCTTATATCAAAGGTGTGGCAGGCGAACGTTTCTGTGTGCGAAACTCAGGTGCCCATGCTGTGGTGGAAGGTGTTGGCGACCACGGCTGTGAATATATGACCGGGGGCAGGGTTGTTGTTCTTGGAAAAACAGGCAAAAACTTTGCAGCTGGTATGAGCGGCGGTATAGCATATGTGCTCGATGATACAGGGAATTTCGATTATTTCTGCAACAAAGGACTTGTCGATTTGCTTCCGGTGGAAGATAAAGCCGACGTGGTTGAATTGCAGTCACTTATCAGTAATCACCTGTTGTACACCCAAAGCTGCCTTGCTTCACGTATCCTGACTAACTGGGAGGAATACCTGCCCAAATTTGTCAAGGTGATACCATTCGAATACAAGAAGGTACTTGAAGAACAAAAACTGCTCATTCTGCAGAAAAAGCTGCAGCTGACTGAAGATGATCCTTCACGGCATGAATAGTTATTCATTTATTACTGTAAAAAGACTTAGAAAATGGGAGATCCAAGAGGCTTTATAAATATTCCGCGCATTGATGCCGGTTACCGTCCGGCAAAGGAAAGAATTTACGATTATGGAGAAGTGGAACAAACCCTCAATGAGAAGGACCGCAGGCTGCAGGCAGCCCGTTGTATGGACTGCGGTGTTCCTTTTTGTCACTGGGGTTGTCCGGTTGGCAGTAAAATTCCTGAATGGCAGGATGCCCTTTACCGGGGCAACCTGAAAGAAGCCTATGAAATACTGCATTCAACAAACAGCTTCCCTGAAATCACCGGAAGGATTTGTCCTGCACCCTGCGAAAAATCATGTGTGCTGGCAATTCACGAAGAACCTGTTACAATCCGGGAGAATGAATGTGCTACCGTAGAGCAGGCATTCGAGGCAGGCTATATAACTGCAAACCCGCCAAAAGCCCGTACAGGCAGGAAAGTGGCTGTAATCGGGTCGGGACCTGCCGGACTGGCAGCTGCCGATTTGCTCAACAGGGCTGGTCATACGGTAACAGTCTTTGAAAAGAATGACGCCATCGGCGGACTTCTCCGTTACGGTATTCCCGACTTTAAACTGAACAAGAGGGTCATCGACCGCAGACTTGCCCTGTTTGTCGATGAGGGCATTCATTTCAGGACAAATGTAAATGTTGGTGTTGATGTCACAAGGGATGAACTGCTCAACGATTTTGATGCGGTTATCCTGGCAGTGGGTGCCGAGCAGCCACGCAACCTGCCGGTTGAGGGAAGGGATCTTGCCGGGGTGCATTTTGCTATGGATTTCCTCACCCGTCAAAACAAGGTAGTAGCCGGCAAACAGGTTCCTGAAGAACTGATGATCTCGGCCAAAGATAAGCATGTGCTTGTGATTGGCGGTGGCGATACCGGTTCCGACTGCGTGGGTACTGCCATCAGGCAGCAGGCACGATCGGTTACTCAAATTGAAATCCTGCCTGAGCCACCGGTAAAACGTGACAGGAACAATCCATGGCCATACTGGCCGAATACCTTGCGCACCTCAAGTTCACACGAGGAAGGTTGTAAACGCAGATGGGGCCTTTCTACAAAAAAATTTACAGGCGAAAATGGCGCGCTCACCCATACTGAGGTGGTGAAGGTGGAATGGTTGCCTGGTAACAACGGACAGTGGGTGATGAAGGAAGTTGAAGGAACATCGGAAGTGCTTGAAACCGGCCTTGTCCTGCTGGCGATGGGATTTACACAGCCCGTGCACCAGGGACTGCTCGATTCACTGGGAGTTGAATATGACAACCGCGGTAATGTTAAGGTTGAAGTAAACAAGCAGACTTCAGTTGAGAAAATCTTTGCCGCAGGTGATGCCGAAAAAGGGGCAAGCCTTGTGGTTCATGCCATTCAGGCCGGTAATGTTGCTGCAATGCATGTAGATGAGTTTCTGCGTAAGCAGTAGCATATTTTCGCTTTATCATACATTATTTCCCGTTTCTGCACGTTTGGATATGAAAAGATCCGGAAATTGATGAAACGAATCCTGATTGCCGCCTTACTTGTCCTGTTTGTATATCCGGCTGTGGCACAGCCTAAAAAACGTGGTAAAGTTAAACGTAAGTACCGCGATGTGGAACGCATGAGCGAAACCCTTCCCCAGGTAGTTTACCGTGGTATGGTGCGCGATGCTTCCAGGGTTCCTGTTGCCGGGGCCTCAGTTGAAATTGAAGGCATCAACCGGCAGGTGCATTCCAATGAAAAAGGACTGTTCATGCTTTCTGATCTGCCCA